>ENA-OQCP01000124-OQCP01000124.1-human-gut-metagenome-genome-assembly--contig:-NODE-124-length-30375-cov-3.269010_pt1 | contig 30375 bp, 48 predicted proteins | sample MGYA00242760_ERZ504583 | MGnify/ENA primary metagenome ERZ504583 (study PRJEB26092, sample SAMD00036308) | human gut metagenome | host: Homo sapiens | study: EMG produced TPA metagenomics assembly of...
CTCAAATGCAGGGCATCGGCGCTGTCGGCAATGCCGGAGCGCTGTTTACCTGTGAGAAGGTGTTTGGCTATTCCCAAAAGAATGCGAGGGCTGGTTTAAGGCTTTAAAAAAGAAATATCCTCTTTATAAAGGTGAATCCGGCAAAATCGAAGATGCGCTTGCGCAGCGTATTGCGTTTGCTGAAGAACTACGAAGGATGGTGCTAAGTATGGGCTCATATTTTCAAGATAACCCTCCGACTCCAGAAGAAATCGCAAAGTGGCGAGCAGACCTTACGCGAGGCTGGCCTTATACTGAGGATGATCCTGAGCCGGATTTTTTCGACTGGACACCTGACCCAGACCGCAGCGCCACTACGGATTCCATCTATCTGCTTAAAGCAACAGGCAACTGGACGGCGGAAGATGAGCGCATCGCCTTTGACCCCAGCAAGCCCCCACCGCGCCCGCTGGCCGAACTGGAAGCGGAGCACGACGCTTTCCTCAAGGAACTGTTCAAAAAAGCAAAGCCCCTTTAAACACTGTATAAACGCCATTTGCACCGCTTTTAAAGCGGTGCTTTTTTCGTGCCCAAAATTATGCAAGAGGTGCTTTATGTTCTGTATTACCTATGACACAACCTGTTATGCCGACCCACAGCGTGCGTTTGATTTCTTTATGCGGCAGCTTTGGGAGTCCTTCGGCCCCGTGCTCCGTGTCAGGAAAACAAGCGGATCGTCTCACACCCGCAGCCGCACAGTTGGCAAGTACCACGCGCCGCATCTGCGGCCCGATCCGCACCCGCATCTGCCGAGGGATCGGCTGCAGGGATATCACTCTGAGCCCGAAATCCCACCCGAAGGAAGCTGCTCCCGCGCCGATGAAGCGCAGGACGATAGCGACACAGACAACACAGACGAAGGAGATCACCTATGCTTGACTGGCTGAAACCCATCCTCGGTGATGGTACAATGAGGAAATCGACAACAAGATCGCCGCCGAGATCAACAAGGCTTTGTCGCCAAGGCGACTACGACGCGGCCAAGGACGCCCAGCGTACAGCGGCAGAGGCTTTGGCCGACGCCAACAAGGCGCTGGCCGAGTACAAGGACACCGACATCGACGGCCTGCGCAAGAGCGCCGAGGAATGGCAGGCCAAGGCGGAGCAGGCCGAAAAGGATGCGGACGCCCGCGTTGCGGCGGTACAGTTTGATGCAAAGCTGGATTCCGCTATTGCTGCCGCGCATGGGCGCAGCGGCAAGGCCATCCGTGCCCTGCTCGATCTGGACGCCCTGCGCGGCAGCGAAGACCCCGACAAGGACATTCCCGCCGCGCTGGCCGCGCTGCAGAAGGACAGCGGCTATATGTTCGACACCGAGGAAACTCCGCCGCCCTATGCTGCAGGCACGGGCCGCACCGCCATGACCACCGACAATTCTGACAGTGCCCTGCGCAAAGCAATGGGCCTGCCGATGGAATAAGATAAGGAGCAAAACCTATGAGCAACACTATCGAACTCGCAAAATCTTTTGTCCCCAAGCTGGATGAGTGCTACCGACTGGCCTCGCTTACGAGCGTGCTGGACGGTGCGCCCGAACTCGCCAAGCAGGCGCGAACGCCAACGAACTCATCATCCCCATGATGAGCATGGACGGTCTGGCCGACTACAGCCGCAACGGCGGTTATGTGCAGGGCGGCGTCACCATGACGAATGAGACGGTCAAGTGCAACTTTGACCGTGGCCGCCGCTTTGATGTGGACGTCATGGACGATCTGGAAACCGCTGGCCTTGCCTTTGGCCGTCTGTCCGCTCAGTTCATCCGTGACAAGGTTGTGCCCGAACTGGACGCTTTCCGCTTTGCGTCCTACTGTGGCATCAGCGGCGTCACGAAGAAGGAAGAGACGCTTGCCGATGGCGCGGCCACCGTTGCGGCGCTGAGTGCTGCCGTGACGGCCATGGACGATGAGGAAGTCACCGCCACCGGGCGCTACCTGTTCATCACGCCGACGCTGCTGCAGGGCATCAACGATATGGACACCACGAAGAGCAAGAAGGTTCTGGAAGGCTTCGAGCAGGTCATCAAGGTTCCCCAGCGCCGCTTCTACACGGCCATCAAGCAGCTTTCCGGCAAGACCGGGGAGGAAGCCGGCGGTTACACGAAGGCAGCCGGCGCGGCCAACATCAACTTCGCCATCGTCCAGAAGGATGCGCTCATCCAGTATACGAAGCACGCCGCGCCGAAGATCATCGCCCCGGAAAACAACCCGGACGCGGATGCCTACGTCTTCGGCTATCGCATGGTGGGCATCGCCAAGGCATACAAGAATATGCTGTCTGGCATGTACTTCAGCCACGACAAGGCGTAAGGAGGATTACTATGCTATTATCGGATACATCCCGCCCGCCGCCGAGCCGACCCCCGCGGTCAACGCGCAGCCTGTGCCGGACAATGCTCCGCCTGCCGAGGCGGCGGTGGAACTGCCGTTCCCCGAAGTGACGGACACGGCGGCAGAAGAAAAGCCTGCCAAGCGCACGAAGAGGGCAGCGGCCAAGGAGTAAAACCATGACGAGTTACGAGTTTTACGTCTGTAAATATGGCGGCAAGGCTATCCAGCCGGACGAGTGGCGGACCGCTTATGCTGACGCTGACGCGCTGATCCAGAGATATGAGCGGCTGTACCGCGTGGGATATCCCACCGACAGCGCCCGCGACACAGCTGTATGTGCCATTGCTGACGCACAGCGCAGGTTTGCCGATGTGCAGAGCGGCGCTGTGGCTGCTCCGGCCAGCGTTACGATTGGCAGCGTAAGCGAAAGCTACACCGCCAACACGGCAGCAGCCATTGATGCGACACCCAAGGCACAGGCGGCAGAATACTATCGCATTCTGTGCTTGTATGCTGATGTGTACAGGGGGTGCAGCTGATGCGGTATGAGGGAGCGCTTCGTTCGCCGATCTATGACCTGTGCCGCCAGACCGTTACCGTGTACCATGCGTGTTATAATCCCTTCCGGGTGACGCGCTGCGTAATTCATGGCGCGTACTTTGAGCGTAAAACCGTGCAGACCGTTGATAAAAGCGGGGGCAAATCCTGTGACGAATTTTTGCTGGTGATTCCCAACAAAATGCGCGGCGGGTTGCCCCCGCCCTTTTTAACGGCATCCCCGGCGTGTATGTGCTGGAATGCGGGGATCGCATTGTGGAGGGCGTTGGGGAAGAAATCACCACCCGCGAACAGTGGGGCAGCTTCGTCCCGGCCAACCGCCCCGGTGTTGTTACGGCAGACTGGGTGCGGGACATGGGCTGCCGCAATGTTCTGTACCATGTGGAGGCAGGCGGTAAGCAATGAGGGTCACGCTGGATTTTCCCGCCGCAGAAGAGATTTTGCAGGAAGTGGGACTGGATGAACAGGGCGATGCGCAAATGTTCCACACTAAGAATGTGCTGCGGCGCGTCCAGAAGTATATGCCCTACCGTACAGGCGCGACCATCAAGCTGACCGTCGCCCAGACCGACCCCCGCGTGCCGGAGATCGTCACCGAAGAGCCGCAGGTGGTTTATCTGTATAACGGCGTGAGCCGCAGCGGGAAGCCGCTGAACTATACAAAAACAAAGAATCCCCTTGCCGGAGGGCATTGGGATCGTGCGCTTGTGGCTGCCGAGGGTGATGCGCTGGCTGCCGATCTGGAACGCTATATTGGAAAGAGGTCTGGCGAATGAGTGAACTTGAGCAGGTCATCACATGGCTGCGCACCTATGAGGGGCATGACATCTTGAAGGATTGGCATGTCGACTACACCGACCAAGTGCCCAGCTGCGGCGCGGTCTTCCCGCAGGGGCTGCAGGAAATTGAACGCCGCACCTATATCACGGGCGCAGTCTGCGTCACAAATCAGAGCAACTTCGGTCTGTACTTTACTTTTGCCAAAAGTGCAGGCGATGATGAGGCGCGAAGATCAACGCAGATTGGGTCAACGACTTCCAGCATTGGGTGCAGGAGCAGAGTACCCACGGCCTTGCTCCGAACTTTGGCGACGCCGAAGAGTCTGTCATCGCCCGCGCCCAGAACGGTGTGCTGTACGAAGCGGAGGCCGAAGGCACGGCGACTTATATGGTCGTGCTGAGCCTGCGCTACACAAAAACCTATGAATCGGAGGATTTTGCATGAAAATCGAACGCAAATATATGGCGCATTATCTGAATGCAACTTTTGCCGCAGATGATGGCACGGCCAGCTATGTGCGGCTGGGCAAAGATTTGGAGGAATACTCCCCGGAGTTGTCCGCCAACGTCGAAAAGAAAACCAACATTCTCGGCAACGAGACTGTCAGCATCGACAGCTACCAGAAGCAGGGCGAGGTCAGCCCCTACTACGCCGAGAAAGGCGACCCGCTGTTTGAGAAGCTGCAGAGCATTATCGACAACGATCTGGTTCTGGATGATCTGAAAACCGACATCGTGGAAGTCAAGCTGTGGGACGCCCAGAGCAGCGGCGCGTTCCCTGCGGTGCGGGAAGAGTGCTGCATCGAGGTCAGCAGCTACGGCGGCGACACCACTGGTTATCAGATTCCGTTCAACGTGCATTATACTGGCGTTAAAACCAAAGGCACATTCAACCCCACCACCAAGGCGTTCACCGCGAGGCGTGAAAGGAGCAGTCATCATGGAACTGGTTATTGATCGCGGCGTCAAAAGCTATGACGTGAAAGACGTCGACGGCACACTGCTGGGCGTCATCAAAATCAACCCTGCCGACATCGGCATTTCCGGGCGCTTCGTCTCGGCACGCAATGCCATCGCAGAACTGGCGGAGCAGGCCAAGCAGGACATGACACCTGAAAAGATTCTCGCAATGGATACGACCATCAAGGCCGAACTGAACAAGGTGTTTGGCAGTGATGTGTCCTCGGTTTTCTTTGGCGGACTTTCGGCGCTGGCTCTTGCCGATGACGGTGCTTTTGTCTTTGAAAAGGTGCTGGAAGCTGTTGCCCCTCTGGTGGAGGAAGCGCACAAGGCCGGAATCGCTGCCGCCGAAGCGCGGCTTAAAAAGCACACCGCTGTCTATGCCGACTTCAGCAAGGGGCTTGCCCCCGGTCAGCAGGCATGAGTGCATGGGAATTACCCACCACCGTCGAGGTGGCCGGGCGCAGCTTTGCGATCCGCTCGGATTTTCGCGCCGTACTGGATGCACTGGCTGCGCTGACTGACCCCGACCTGACACAGCAGGAGCAGTACGTTGCCTGCCTGCAAATTCTATATCCCCGCTGGAAAGAGCTGCCCGACGCAAACGCTGCGCTTCGGGCGGCTTTTACTTTTATCAACGAGGGAAAAGAAGACGAGAAGCAGGGCTTCCGCCCCCGGCTGGTGGACTGGGAGCAGGATGCTGCTCTGATCGCACCCGCTGTGGACAAAGTGCTGGGGTATAGCTGCCGCCGATGCGGGTATTTGCACTGGTGGGAATTTCTCGGTGCATTTCATGGCATCGGCGATGGCCTGTTTGCGCAGGTGGTGAACATCCGAAACAAGCGAGCACGCGGTAAAATGCTGGACAAATCCGAGCAGGAATTTGCCCGCGAGAACGCTGCCGTTATCAAAATCCATGCGGCAGAAAGTGCCGAGGATAAGCCGAAAAGGAAAGGCTGTTGGATCTTCTGGGGAGGTGAAGCTATGGCATCAGTCGTTATCAATACGCGCTTTAATAACCGAAAGGCCGAGGCAGACTTAAAAGAGTTGCAGGCCAAGGCCAAAGAAACCGCGCGAGAAATCAATGCGGTGGAAAAGGGCCTCGGCTCGGCTACGACCAAACGGAATAAGCTGCGGGACGATTTGGAAGCCGCCCGCCAGAAAGCTGCCGAAACGGCTGCCGCTCTCGACGAAGTAAACGCTCGACTGGATGCCGGACGCAAATCGAAGTTCGGCGTCACATCCAAGGGCGACGAAACGCTGAGCGACAAGCTGGCCGCAAAGTTGCAGCAGCAGGATACCGCTGTGCAGCTGCCGCCGAGGCCTACCGCGCACAGGATGCCGCTGTGCAGGCACTGCAGCAACGGCACGCCGAACTGACTGCCCAGCTTGCACAGGAGAAGGATGAGGCGACCCGGCAGGCCGAGGCTGTTGCCAACGCCGCACAGGCTGCACAAGCGGCGCAGGTGGATGTATCCAACGTGCAGCGTGCAGCGAATGCGATGGATGCCTTCGTCTCAAAGCTGTTCAACGCGGCATCAGTGAGTAAGATTCTGAAAAGGTCACTGTCCACGATAGGCTCTATCGGTGGCAAGGCTTTTGATTTTGTGAAAAGCAAGGCCAGAGTGTGCAGGAACGGCTGGCACAGGCTGCGCAGAGCACGGAACACTTCCGCAAGCGGCTGGCAGGGCTGGTGTCTGGCGCGTTGGTGTTCAATGTGCTTTCCTCCGGGCTTCGGACGCTGACGAACTGGATGGGGACGGCGCTGCTGTCTTCGTCCGGCCTGCGGACGGCGCTCGGCAGCTTGCAGGGCGCAGCGGCCACGGCAGCCGCGCCCATCATTCAGATACTTACCCCCGCGCTGACTGCGCTGGCAAATGCAGCGGCGATGGTGTTCAGTTACATTGCGCGGCTGGTGGCGTTCTTTACCGGGCGCACAATCTCCGCCAGCGCCGGAGCAGCCAAGGCTATGAACGGCGTTGGATCGGCGGCGGGCAGCGCAGCGAAGAAGGTCAAGGACGCCAATGGTGAACTGGCCGCCTTTGATGAACTGAATGTGCTGAACAAACAGTCCGACGATAACAGCGGCGGCGGTGGTGGAGCAGACGGCATTACCCCGGACTTCGAGTTTTCTGCGGAGAATCCGTTCCTTGACAGCATTATGGATGCCATAGAGCAGGGCGACTGGTACAAGGTCGGGCAGTTGATCGGCGAGAAGCTGCGTGACAGTCTGAACGCCATTCCGTGGCCGGACATACAGGATAAGGCTGTACAGTGGGCAACAAACATTGCCGACTGCATCAATGGTTTTATCGAAGTGCCGGGCCTGTGGACTGCCATCGGACACACCATTGCACAGGGACTGAACACGGCGCTGCTCTTTGCGGACACGATGATGCAGCGCATCCACTGGGACAGTCTAGGCGCGGGTATTGCAGAGGGACTGACAACTGCCGTAGCTGAACTGCGCTGGGACACGCTGGGGCGTGTGCTGACGGATGGGATGCGTGCGGCCATTCTGACGCTGTACAACTTTGTGCTGCATTACAGCGGCTGGACGGATTTAGGCAATGGCATTGCAATGTGCATCAATTCTGCCATCGCCAATATTCCGTGGCTGGAAGCTGGACTGGGTGTGAGCGGCTTTGCCATCGGCCTGCTGAACGCGCTGATCGCGGCGGTGCAGGGCACAAACTGGGACGACCTCGGACACAATATCGTGACGATGATTGCCGCGATTGACTGGCCGGGGCTGTTCTCTGCGTTGAGCACGCTGCATTGGATGTGCTGCAGGCCATCAACACAATCCTCGGCCAAGTTGACTGGGATGCTGTCGGCAGCAAAATCATGGAGTGCTTGCAGGCGGTAGACTGGGTCGGTATTCTGGCGCAGGTTGCCGAACTCATTTCCAACTGCTGGCCGCTTCTGATGGCGGCGCTGGCCGTGAGCCTGCTGCCTGTGATTGGCACGTTTATTCTTGACACAGTGCTTCCTGCTATTTTGAGCGGCCTCGGCTCGCTGATCGTCACGGTCATCTCAGCCATCGGTGCATGGCATGTGCTGTTGCTGGCGGTGCTGGCCTCTATCGCAGCGGTCATCATCGATTATCTGGTGGCCCACTGGGACGAAATCAAACAGAACTTTTCACAGACACTTGCCGATCTGGCACAGGCGTTGAACACTGCCGGAGAGAATCTGCAGCATATCTGGGATACTCTGTGGCTGACGATAAAGCTGCTCGGCCTGCAAATCTGGGAGAGCATCACCACAGGCTGGAACAATTTCTGGAAAGGGATTGACCTCGCCTTACGCATGGCAGGCGCGGCGCTGCAAGCAGCGTGGTCGGCCTGCTGGCTGATTATCAAGCTGGCGGCCATGCAGATTTGGGAGGACGTCACCACCGCATGGAGCAATTTCTGGAAGGGTCTTTCCCTGCTGCTGCGATGGCAGGGGCGGCGCTGAACGCTGTCTGGACTGCCGCATGGTCGGCGCTGGCTGATACGGTATCCTCTATCTGGGACGGCATTACCTCTGTGGTGCGCGGCGCGGTCAACGGCATCATCCGCATTATAAGCGGCATGATTTCGGCGATTGTTGGCGGCATGAACGCTGTCATCGGTCTGCTGAACGGCTTCAGCTTTGATGTGCCCGAATTTGCACAGGATGCACTGGGCACGGCTAAGATTGGCTTCAACATCGACCCCATCACCGCACCGCAAATTCCCTATCTGGCACAGGCGCAGTCATTCCGGCAAACCACGAATTTCTTGCTGTGCTGGGCGACCAGACGAACGGCACGAACGTGGAAGCACCTCTTGAAACGATCCAGCAGGCGCTGGCCGAGGTGTTGGCCGAGTGGGGCGGGCAGGACATTACGATCCGCTTTGCCGCCAGCGGCGGTCTGGAGCAGCTTGTGCGCCTGCTGATGCCCTACATCGACAAAGAAAAAGCCCGCCGTGGTGCGCGGCTTGTGGTGGGAGGAAACTGATGATCGTAATTGACGGCGAACAATTCAAAATCGACGTGCTAAGCGTAAAGCGCAGTGCGGATTTTCTGGATAAATACGCGGAGCGCCTCGCCAACGGCCACCTCAGGCGCGAGTTGATTGGCGTATACTTCAACTACAAGCTGCAATTTGGGCCGGGGCTGGATCGCAAGGAATACGCCCGACTGTGGGACAAGCTGACAGAGCCTGTGGAGTTCCATGAGGTTACAGTGCCAGATGAAGACGGCGACTATACCTTTACAGCTTACTTTTCCAATGTCGGCGACGAATTGCTGCGGAAAAAGGCTGAAAAAAACTACTGGAAGAATCTGACCGCGAATTTTATTGCCCAGAAGCCTGCAAGGACATAAAGGAGGCGAACGACCATGAACACAAGCACCCGCGTGGAGTTCGGCCTGTACGATGTCACTGCGCGGAGCGACAGCGCCCCCGTCACGGAGGATGCAAAGGATTTTTGCAATTTAAGCAAGGATTTACTGTTGGAATCCGTGCCGAATCAGAACAAGTACGGCACGCTGGAAACGCGGCAATGGCTCATGGACGGCAGCTTCCTGTTTTTTCCCGAAACGCTCGGCAGTATTTCTGGGGCTTTTGGAGCACGGAACAGTCGAACGGAAACGGTGCTTTTGCCAATCCGCCCGTGCTGAATATCCGCTTCGACAAGAATCACAGTAGCAGCGGTCTGACACTGCATTTCTACTCCCCGACAGATGACTGGGCGAGCAAGGTCAAAATTCAGTGGTACGATGCCAACGATGGCCTTTTGGCCGTAACCATGTTCACTCCGGACGCCGTGGACTACTACTGCGCCCACAAGGTGGAGAACTATCGCCGCATCCAACTGATGTTTTTGGAGACGAACAAGCCGGGGCGGTATTTGAAGCTGGCCGGGATTGACTATGGTGTGTATCTGCACTTCTCCGGAGAGGAGATCATCAAGCTCATGTGTTGGAGGAATGTGACCCGCTGAGCGCAGAGGTCAGCATAAACACACTGAACCTAACGCTCTTCAATCAAGAGGGCCGCTTCTCCATCTTAAACCCGGAGGCTATTTTGATGTGCTGCAGCACCGCCAGAAGCTGACTGTGTGGGAGGATGTGCGCCGAAGCGCCCACGATACGAGCACGACAAGCTACTGCATGGGCACGTTCTATCTGGACGACTGGTCGAACGAGGATGACACACTGGCCGATTTTACGGCAATCGACACCATCGGCCTGCTTGATGGCTCTCCATTTGACGGCGGAGTGTATGACACCCATGTGGCGTCGCTGGCAGCAGAAATCCTAAGCGGCTATCCTTACACACTGGACAGCGTTCTGGGCGAAGAACGGATACAGGGTTACATCCCTGCCGGAACACGGCGCGAAGCGCTGCAGCAGCTTGCCTTCGCCATTGGCGCGGTGGTGGACTGCAGCCGAGGCGAAATCATCCGAATCGTGCCCGCTCCGCAGCGTGCCAGTGGTCTGATTGGAACAGATCGCCGCCTGCAGGACGGCAGCAAAGTCACGCTCCTTACGCTTGTAACTGCGGTGTCGGTGACAGCGCACCGTTATATCCCCGGTGAGGCGTCGGAGGAACTGTACAAAGACACCCTTGAACCGGCACTTACCGTGTGACCTTTGATGCTCCGGCAGTGGCCGACAGTCTGGCCGTCAGGGGCGCAGAGCTGAGCGAAAAACGAGGCGTGAACCACTGCACGCTGACCGTGAGCAAGGCTGCCGAAGTCTGCGTGACCGGGCGCAAGTACAGTGACAGCGCTACCGTCCTGCGGCGAGAAGCTCAAATCTGCCGTCAAACGCGCAGGGCAATGAAGTGTCCGTGCCGGACGCGACCCTTGTAAGCCCGGACAGCTGCCGCAGTGGCCGCTCGCGTGCTGGACTACTACGCCCAGCGCTATGAGCAGACCTTCCGCATGGTCGCCGGGGATGAGAAGCTGGCTGACCGTCTGATCGTGGAGAGTTTCGGCGGTGAAATGGTGCGCGGTGTTGTTACGAAGTTGGAATTTGATTTGACTGGCGGCTTTCTGGCCGACGCGAAGATTGTGGGCCGTAAGCTGTCCAACAATGCCGCAGCCTATGCGGGTGAAGAAATCCACGCAGGCGAAAGGAGTTTCATCTAATGTGGCAGACGCCTGTTTATGACCGAACTGCGCCGATGTAGCAGCAGGAGCGGAAAAGTGTTATATCACGGCAGAACTGCTAAATCGCATCGAGGGCAACACCGCCCACATGGCGCGGCTTCTGGGCGTAGAGATCGACACCCGCACATGGACGTCGCTGGGGCTGCTGACCCGCGCTCAGATGCAGCGTATTTTGGACAACCTCGCCACTGTGCGGGCTGCATACTACACGCTGCCCGGTACACCGAACATTCCCACAGCGCCGAGCACGCTGTACAGCGCCATCAATGACATGGAGCAGGTGTTGTGGAGTCTGCACGAACTGTGGCAGCGCAATAGTGTAAAGCGGTATGCCGGAGAAATTTGCGCCGGACAAGAGATTGGAGTGATTTAATGTTTGAGAAGAAAGTGTGGAATGACCGCCAGAGCGAGCATCCTGCCCGCCGCAGGTTGACTCCTACGGAAAACGACAATGAGTATGAAATCTCCCGCGCAGAAGGCCTTGTCATGGAAGAGGGCGACGCCTTTGATGCCGCCACTATGAACGATCTGGAAAACCGCGTAGCAAAAGCCTTTGCAGAATATGATCCTGCGGAACTCGGTGCTGTCAACGTGACAGTGCAGCTGTATACCTGTAAAAAAGAGGGGAAAGTATATCAGCTGACTGGATCGGGCGCTGTTGGACGCTGCAAAATTCCTGCCGCATGGGCCAGCGGTGATACATGGAAAGTCAACGGTACGGCAGTGCCCGCCTACTGCGGCGCAGATGCGGTGGACGGTGACTGCGTTGTGGCCGGGCGCTGGGTGCTGTTCACATTTGACGGCGCACAGCTAAATTTTAACGGCGGCGGTGGATTATCCAACGGCAAGCTGGCACGGGCCACCGCCAGCGAGGCGCAAGTGCTGGCAGGTGCGCCATTTTACGCGGGAAACAAGACCCTTAAAATAGGCATGATGCGCAACCACGGCAGCTGGCCCGATGCCGACAAGCTGACCATCGAGAGCGGCAAGCTCAAGATGTACAAGCAGGACGGCTACACCGAGGGAGGTCTCGGCGTGGCGGCAACCAACCTCGCAACGCACAGGCCGAGCATCTGTTGAGCGGCGTGAGCGCATCCAGCCAAAACGGTCTGGGATTCGGCGGTAGCATGCCGGACCGCAGCGGATGGAGCGCAACGATTACGCCGGGTGGTGTGGTAACTATCCCGGAAGGATACCATGCAGGGGGCGGAATGGTATCGGCGAAGGGCATCCAAGTGACAGAGGTATGGCAAAGCTGCCATAGAGGGCAAAACCTCTTCAATTTCAGTGGCGGTACACTGGTTGGCGTTCAATATGCCGGGAGTCAGTATGCCTCTGACAACATTTTGCAGGGCGCGGGCATAAACAGCGGGAGCCAGTATTGGGCGCAATGCGCGTCCGATGCGAGCGTTCGCTTTATTCTTGCCTATTATTGATAAGAGGTGAAACCATGGCAGAACCAATCGTAATCAACGCCGAGACACGAGAAATTACAGTGCCCGAGAGCGAGCGCTCCTTCGGCGTGGCCGGTGAGCATAATGTGGCCCGGAAGCATTTCCGCATCAACGGCAGAATCGTGGACGGAAACGACCTCGCTGTGGGCTTTGCATGGAAGGTCTGCACCGAAAACTCGGCCAAGCAGCCGAACGAGTACCCCATCGACAGCATCATGCTGACAGCGATGGTATCGAGTTTGACTGGCTGGTCGGCAAGGGCGCCCTCACATACAAAGGCAGCCTCAAGTTTGCGGTCTGCGCCAAGCAGGTCAACGGCGAGGGCAAGGTACAGCACGAGTGGCACAGTCGCATCGGAACGGGCACGGTCTACGACGCATCGAGGCCAGCGCCGAGGATATCGGCGGGTTTTGACCTCCGAGCCTACATCCAGCAGACCGCTGCCGAAGTCAGGCAGGCGGTGCAGGACGCAGCGGCCAGCGCTAAAAATGCAGAGACGCAGGCCAGCGATGCAAACAAGGCTGCAAAGTCTGCCGCCGACAACGCTACGGCCGCCAAGAAATCGGCAGACGATGCAGCAGCTGCCGCCAAAACGGCAGGCGATGCGGCAACTAAGGCTATCGAGGAGGGCGTAGCCGAGAAATTGACGGAGATGCAAAACATCCAGAAGGACGTCTCGACCAAAGCCCAGACAGCCGAAACGGCGGCAAAAAATGCGGGCACCGCCAAAACTGCGGCGCAAAACGCGCAGAATGCTGCCGAGAAGAGCGCGGGCAACGCAGCCAACAGCGAATCGGCGGCCAAGACCTCTGCGGAGCAGGCTGCCGCCGCCGCGATACGGCGCAGGAACTGGCTGGCCGCGTGACAGTGGACGACACGCTGAGCGATGCCAGCGCCAGCCCTGTCCAGAATAAGGTGATCTTCGCGGCACTTGCCAAAAAGCAGGATGTGCAGCGCGTCACTTTCGTAATCAACGACACTGACGGCGGCTTGGATGCCGTCGTGGCCGACTAATTTAAACACCGTTTAAAGGAGTTTTTATCATGGCAGAAACTGTTAATCTTCCCCGCGACAGCACGCTGCGGGAACTCGTGGCCGTGCAGAAAGCCAGCATCATTGCCAGCGGAAACACGGCGGCCATTGACCGCCTTTATGGCAGCCTTGTTCGCGCGGCCAAAAGCGTTGAGGAAGTCAACACACTCTTCGTGGACTGGTGGAACATCTGCTGGAAGGAGGGCGTGACGACGCGCAATGAACTGTGCGAGCGCTGGTTCGGCACGGTGCTGGACGACAACCGCGTGCATGGCACGAAAGAACCTCTGTTTGCTACCAGTCAGAGCGCCATCGGCGAGGCAACCGATGACAGCGTCGGACTTGTCTGCACGCCCAGCACCGAGGCTGCGGCCAACCGTGACGACTTCGCCAAACTGCCGCAGTTCTGGGCACTGGAAGTCGCCGCCGAGAAAAATGCGGACGGCACGCACACGATCTATGCTGTCGAGTTCATCGATAGCTATGACGATGTGCGCCGGAGCAAGCACCTGTGCTGGGTGCTGCAGAAGAACACCTACACGAAAGAATGGGATGAGGGCGGTTACCGCTATTTCAAAATGCGCTGCCATCCCAGTACCGGGTATGAAACATGGCCGCAGGGCACGGATAAAAACGGCACTGTCTACGGCTACATTGCAAACCCGAAGTATGCTGCCGGATTTGACAGCGACGGCCTCATCGGCTGCGGCAGTGGCCGCCCGCCCATCAACTATTCCAGCCACAGCGACAATGTGGGTCTGTGGCGCAAGCGCGGCGCACAGTATGCGGGCGCATCCGGCAGACTGCTCAAATGGCAACTTGCCATGATCCGGCTGAAATACGCCCGCAAGGGCAACAGCGGTACGATTGAGGCTGCACCGGGTACAATTATCAGTATACTGCGGCTGCCGGAGAATCCGGCGTGAAGCGTGTCCTGCTGACGGCAGCGCAGGCGGCCAACCTGTTTGTCGGGTCGAGCGTCATTATCGGCGATAAGGGTACAGGCACGAGCGCGGATCGCGGCGTTGCCAGCATGTACAAGCTGGCGAAAAACAAACGCATTGCCAGTATCACGGATGTCACCATCGGCGGCACAGCCTACAAGGCGGTCAACATCGAGACGGACACCGCCTTTGACACCGAAGCAGGCGTCACCTACATCTCCACGATGCCCTATTGGAGCGGCTGGAACGATACTGTGCAGGGCTATGATGGCAGCCGATACAGCCCGACAAGTGGCAAGGAACCGGGCCTTATCCAGCGCACGGAGTTCCAAAATGGCTCGTATCTGATCCTCGCGGATGAGTTCATGCAGTGGGGCAAAGATGCTGACGGAAATTATACCCTTGACCTGTATACCTGCCACGACCAGAGCAAGGTCACGACAGGCTCTATCACGGCAGACTACACGAAGCAGGAGGACTTGACGCTGACTTTTGCCGCCAGTGAAAAAGACGGCTGGCGGTATATCGAGGATACCGCTGTAAGCAAGGATAAAGGCGTTCTGTGGCCTGCTAAAGTATCTACTACGGCAGGCAGTGGAACAGGTGTTAAGGCAGGCTTTTATGTGGGGCTTGCAACCTCCGGCGTGCGGGCCTCGTGGCGTTGCTGCTACCTGAATTACTATGGCAATGCCTCGCTCGCGGCGGCTATTTCTAACGGTACACCGGGCTTTAGGTTTTGGTATGGCTCGGCTGGCGTGGCTGATTTGGCTGGGTGACGCAGGGTGAATTGCCTCGGCTCGACGAGGCAAGAGGGGCGCAGCCTTTATTAACCCGGCGTAGCGGGTCGCACGATTTTTATTTTTTTGTATTTCCTCTTTTGATTTTCTGGTTTTCTTGTTATAATGCTTTTGGGTTATGCGGTGTTTCCGTTAGCGTTTTCGTTCTGAGTTCCTCGCGCCCCTTTGTAGTGGGTGGCGCGGCGTGCGGGCCTCGTGGCGTTGCTGCAACCTTAATAACAATGGCAATGCCTCGCTCGCGGCGGCTAATTCTAACAATACAACGGGCAATAGGAATTGGAATGGCTCGGCTGGCGTGGCTGATTTGTCGATTACACCATACATTATATACTGCACCGTATAATCCGCCATATCGGGAAAATTGTGTTTGAAACCAGCGGGGGCTAGTAGCGAGAGCGGACGCCGCCGACGACACAAATCAAAGGAGGATTTACTGGTGAAAACGTACTGCAAGCCAGCAGAGGTGAACATCGAAAACCTTGATTTTATCAAGGAGCAGGTGCATCTGTGCTTCACTGGCAAGCGGTCAAAGAGAAGATTCCAAAATTTATTAGTATCTACCGGGAAAATCACGCGGGCCGAACTGCGTGAAGAAATCCGAAATTGTACTTGCAACAAAAGCCTAACGGCCATTGACGCCGTGGCCGAGCAGGCTCATGCCGACATTCTGGCGCGCAGCGTTTCGTTTGAGCCTGTGCGTCAGTTCCAACTGCGGGAAAACGGGAAGCTGCGCAACATCTGCGAGGAAAGTCCGTGGCAGCAGATTTTTGAATATATTGCAAAGGGAGCGCTCGACCCGCTCTTCCGCGCAAAGCTGCTGCCGATCCAGTATGGAAGTCTGCCCGGAAAGGGACAGATTGCCGGGAAGCGGCAGAACGAACGCATCCTTCGCCGGATGCTCCATAACAAGACCGATGCCGCAAAATGCGACGTTAAAAAGGCTTATCCTTCCACGACAGTCGAATGCGTTATGAATCTTCTGCGCCGCGACATCGGAAAGAATAAGCCCTTGCTGTGGCTTGTGGAGGCCGTCATGGCAAACTACCCGGACGGTGTTCTGCTAATTGGCGGGTATCTGCCTTGCTGGCTGTTCAATTATGTTATGAGTTATGTGCTGCGGTACATCCTCTCCCATCGCAAGGTGCGGCGTGGAAAGTCGTCCAAAATGATCCTTGCCATCTGCTGCTATGCCGACGACATTACCGTATATGGACGCATATCCAACCTTACAAAAGTAATGAAGGATACCACCAGATGGGCAAAGGAGACGCTGGGGCTGACAATCAAGAGTGCATGGGATATTATCCACTTTGCATCCTTTGACGCCGAGCGTCAGCAGAACAAGCGCCGCAAGGCTGGCAGCCATCAGCGCACGCCGGGTCTTGATATGATGGGCTATGTGGTACGCCGTACTTATACCATCATCCGAGGCCGCAACTTTGTCAAACTGCGGCGGGCAATCCTGCGTGCCCAGCGCGATCTGGACGCTTTGGGGTATGTGCCGTGGTGGAGAGCGCAGCGCATTATGAGCCAGTGGGGCGAAATCAAGCACAGCGACAGCCGGGGCTTTTGCCAGAAGTACAACGTCTATAAAATTATCCGCGCCGCGAAACGTTCTGTATCGTGGCATAGTAAACAGTTACTGTTAAAGGAGCGAGCGCATGGAGCAGTATGTTAAAAAGCCCGCTGCCGTGCAGGTGTTCGCGCTGAATGGCGCGACGGACATTATCCTGCGCAAGGATATTGCGTCCGAGAAAATCACCGACGAAGAGGGCAACAAGCAGACGGTCTGGAACTGCGAGGAGCGCCAGATTCGCGTTGCGTCCGCAGTCACCGAGGAAGAAGTCACGGCGGACTTCGATTCGTGGTGGGACTATCAGCCGCCGCGCGAGGCTGAGCCTGTGACTGCCTCTGACCGTCTGGATGCCCTTGAGGCAGCCGTTTATGATTTGGCGGAGGTGGTATACAATGGCTAAATTTTACGCGACACAAATCCGCATGGGCCGCACGACGCTGGAACAAGTTCCTGCCGTCTGGCGGGAAAAAACGGCGGCTTTGCTGTAAATCATGTATCCGCGAGCACCCTGCAAGGGGTGCTCTTTTCTTTGCACAAAAATGAGGTACACTCTATGGGAAAAAGCATTTTTGATGGCCGCGTGCAGATCAAGTACAGCTATGGCTGCTACGGCATGACACGCGGCGGCGGAAAGACATGGCACGGCGGCATGGACATCGTGGGCGTCGACAGCGACATTATCCTCATGCCGTACTATGAGATGCCCGACGGCACGCAGAAGCCCATCAAAGGCCGTGTGACGCGGGCGCGTATCGTGACCGACCATTCCGACAGAACATGGGAGTGGGGGTATTATGTTTGTGTCCAGCTTGATGCCGACCAGACCCCCGATGCGGTCAATTTCATGTACTTCTGCCATTGCTCCCGCTTGCTTGTCGATGTCGGTGATCGCGTCATCAGCGGCCAGCAGCTTGCCATCATGGGCGAGACAGGCAATGCAGAGGCACGCACCCGCACTGTCATTTTGAAGTACGAGCCACGGCCAGCGGCAAGGGGCTTGACCCTACGGCCTATGCAGCCATCCCCAACAAGGCAGGCATCTATGGCGCTGCTCCGGCAGCGGACAAGCCTGCCGAAATCCCTGCCAACAGCGAAAAAGCTGCCACTTCTCTTTTGCAGAACATCACTGTTGGCCCTGTCAGCAGTGGCGATGCCGCCGCAGTTGTTGCGGTCTGCAAGGAACACGGCACGACGGCAGACAGCTACACTAATGCTGAGAATCACTTGCAGATCATCTGCATCCGCAGCGTGGTGCAGGCTGTTGCAGACGCTGTGCTGGCGGTTTGCAAGGAACGCAAGCTGACTGACGCAAAACTCTACACGAGTCACTGGCATAAAGGAGGTCTTTTATGAAGCAACTTTTGGAAGCCCTCACGGCGCTGTTGAAGGTGAAAACCATCGTCACGCTGGTTATTATCGCAGTGCTGGCCGCGCTGTCCCTCAACGGAAGTGTCGAGCCGGACAAGTTCCTCACAATCGCAACAATGGTTGTTGCGTTCTATTTTGGAACGCAGAATGAAAAAAGTCGTAGTTTTCCCCCATAAAATCACCTTTTCGCCCCGGAAAGGATGATTTGCATGAATAGTTTTATCGGATGGATTGGCGGCAAGCGTGCCCTGCGCAATGAGATTCTGCAGCGTATGCCTGCGGACATCGGACGCTATATTGAGGTGTTCGGCGGCGCAGGCTGGGTACTGTTTGGCCGTGAGCCGAGCAGCAAAGTCATGGAAGTGTTCAATGACTATGACGCGGAACTTGTCAACATCTACCGCTGCATCAAGTACCACCCGGACGCCTGCAGCATGAACTTGATATGCTCCCAGATGCGCGGGAAGTGTTCTTTGACTGTCTGGCACAGGAGCAGGTGCGCGGGTTGACTGACATACAGCGAGCGGCACGCAGTCTATACCTTATTAAGGCCAGCTTTGGAACAGACCGTCGAACATTCGCAACTGCGCCGAAAGGCGTCCGCAACATTTCTGCATCGTTTCCTGCGGTGCAGGAGAGGCTACGCCGGGTCATAATCGAAAACCTTGACTTTGAGCATTTGATTAAGACTTATGACCGGGAAAACGCCTTATTCTACTGCGATCCTCCGTATGTTGAAACCGAAAAATACTACCGCGCACGGTTTCAAGAAAGCGACCATAAGCGGCTGGCCGATGCGCTGCACAACATCAAGGGCCGCTTCCTGCTGTCCTACAATGATTGCCCACAGGTGCGGGAGTTGTATGCCGACTGCATTATTGAGCCTGTTTCGCGGCGTAATACGCTGTCTGCGCAAAGTGTGGACGGCTACAAAGAAGTCCTTGTTCGCAACTATGAATTGTAACGGAAAGCGTTATATCCTACCAAAATGAAGACGCCCCACTAAGGATTATTTTAGAATGGTCGCATGGGCGATAAGGTGATAAAAAATCATCTCTCCCGCTTGTTAGGTGAAAGACGCTGGACACAGGCGCGACTTGCACGAGAAACAGGCATCCGTCCGTCGACCATTTCCGCCTACTATAACGAACTGGCGGAGCGCATCAGTTACGAGCACATGGATCGCATTTGCGAAGCTCTCGACTGTGATGTAAGTGATCTTCTGGAACGAGTGCCTTCTCGGCAGCGCAAAACGGGAAAGACCTAATCTTAGAACAGCACGGAAACCGAAAAACTAAACAATAAGCGGGAAACAAAAAAAGGCGTTTTAGAAGTGTTTAAATACCTCTAAAACGCCTTTTTTGTTATTAAAATTTGAGCGGAAATCCTGCTATTTCTTTTTCATTTTAAAATCAAAGTCTTTTCAATTTTTTTGCAAAGCAACACCAAGTAAATCTGTTGTTGCGAAATTTCACGAAATATTTACGGTTCGTGCGGTCTGCAGATTTCGCCGCTTCTCTGTCAGGTATGGCTTTCCTCCAAGCTGCGATAGGTCTTGACAATCAGATAAGCCGCAATCAGGAAGGTCAGAATATCCGACAGCGGCATCGAGTACAAAACGCCGTTCAGCCCAAAGAAATGCGGCAGCAGCAGCGCAAACCCAACGCCAAACACCACCTCGCGCACCATCGAAAGGCTGTAGATTCTCCCGCTTTTCCCATTGCCTGCAAGAAGATGAAGCAGGCCTTATTTACACAGGCCAGAATGATCATGCAGAGGTAAATACGGAACGAGCGCACCGCGAAATCGGTATAATACACGCTCTCATTGGCAGCACCGAACAGGGCAATAAGCTGACGCGGGAAAATCTCCACCAGCACCAATGCCACAGCACCAACACCGGCCTCGGCAGCCAGCAGCCTCGTGAACAGTTCTTTTACGCGGGCAGACTTCCTTGCGCCCATGTTGAAGCCAACAATGGGAATGCAGCCCGCCGCCATGCCGACCACGATGGAGATGACGATCTGAAAGAATTTCATCACAATACCCACTACGGCCATAGGGATCTGCGCATACTGCTCCTGGCCGAACACTGCGTCCAGTGCACCGTATTTACGAATCATATTGTTGATGGCCGCCATGGCCGCTACCAGACTGATCTGCGAGAGAAAGCTTGTGATGCCCAATGTCAGCATCCGGCTGCAGACCTTTCCGCGCAATGCAAAGTCCCCCGCTGCCGGCTTAATGATCTTCATGTGCAGCAAGTACCACACGGCGAGAATTGCCGTGACCACCTGACCAGTGACAGTGGCAACGGCTGCTCCCATCATGCCCCACCGAAACCCAAAAATAAAGACCGGATCCAAAATGACATTGAGCACTGCCCCGGCAAGGGTGGAGATCATGGCAAACCGGGGGCTGCCATCCGCACGGATGATGGGGTTCATGGCCTGACCGAACATGTAAAACGGCACGCCCAATGTGATGTAAAAGAAGTATTCCTGTGAGTGACGATAGGTTTCGGCATTGACTGTACCGCCGAACATAGCGAGGATGATGTCTGCAAAGATCAAATAGATCGCAGTCAGCACAATGCTGCTGACCAGACACACCACAACAGCGTTGCCAACGCTCTGCTTTGCCTTGCGGACCTCATCCTGCCCAAGGCTGATGCTGACAAAGGCACAGCAGCCATCACCGATCATAACTGCGATGGCCAGTGCAACCACCGTCAGCGGAAAAACAACCGTGTTGGCGGCATTGCCGTAGGAGCAAGATAGGACGCATTTGCAATAAAAATCTGATCCACGATATTATACAATGCGCCGACCAAGAGTGAAATAATGCACGGGATCGCATATTTTTGCATCAGCTTTCCGATGCGCTCCGTGCCGAGAAATTGATTAGAGCCTTCCATGAGATTCACCTTACCTTTTATTTTGGAACAAATAAAACAACGAGCAGCCCCCATGCAACCGGTTTTACGCATGAGTGCTACTCGTTGTACCAGACTATTATAGCAGTACGCCAGAAAATTTTCAAAGGCAGTTTTGCATAAGAATTATGCAGCATTATACAGGGCATGCTGCGCAGTTTGTATATGTGCCGCCTTGCGCAGAATATTTTTTGTGCTTGCAGCAATGCCCACTGCCATCACACTTTGTAACGCAGTTTTTCAACGCTCTATTGACATTATGAGCTGTTTGGCATATAGTAGTTCGTATAAACACTATTTCACCAGACGCTCAAGACGCAGTGTGGCCCGCAGGCTGGGCCATGCTGCGCCTTTTCTGTAAGGAGGCCGCCTTTGGACTACATCCAAATCACCAAAGAGAACATCGACAAGGAGCATATCTGCTGCGCGATGTCCGGCAAGCAGAGCCTTGCAAAAAAAGAATGGCTCAAGCAACGCTTTGCTGAGGGACTTGTTTTCTACCGCAGTGTTGAGCGCGGCAAGTGCTTTATCGAGTACATCCCGGCAGAAAACGCATGGGTGCCCATTACAGCGGATGACTGGCTGTACATCAACTGCCTGTGGGTCTCCGGTGCCATGAAAGGGCACGGCTACTCGAATGACCTACTGGAAAAATGCCTCCGCGATGCAAGAGCGCAGGGCAAAAAGGGCATCTGCATTTTGTGCGCCGAGGGACACAAGCGGGAATTTCTCGCCGACCCCAAGTTTTTGTCCCACAAGGCTTTGAAATCGCAGATGTATCGGACTGTGGAATCACCCTCATGTGTCTCCCGCTCAATGCCGATACAGCACTGCCGAAATTCAAGGACTGCGCCAGGCACCCCAAAGCCGAGGGAGAAGGCTTCGTCCTCTACTACACCGATCAGTGTCCCTTTACCTACTATTGGGTGCCAAGGGTACAGCAGGCCGCGCAGGAGCATAGCATCCCGTTCCGAGCCATCCACATCACCGACAAAGAAGCCGCACAGAATGTACCCGCACCCGTCACGACCTACGCACTGTTCCGGAATGGCGTATTTCTGACACAGGGTATCCAGTCTGACAAAAAGTTTCTGGCACTGGCGGGTGTACAGATATGAAAGAACGAATCGTTAATGAGCAAATCAGACTGGTTCCCTACTATCGAAATAATGCCGTATCGCTTCGCTGGTATCAGGATGCAGCGGTATGCAAGCAGGTCGATAACAGGGACACCCCCTATGCTTTAGCGCTTCTGCACCGCATGTATCATTTGTTCACGCTGCAGCTCTAATTTTTATAGCCATAGCGGCAGGGTTAGAACTACTTTCATGGCGCCTAATATTTTTCTCTTGCTTCGTTTCTTCTTTATACTATCGTTTTATATCTCTTTGTCACCCAACCACTATTTTGTCATATCCAACGATTCTTTCCCGCTGTCTGGTCTATTATGCGGCAAGTGCAAATATTTCCGCTTGACAAATGTGAAAAAATCTGTAAAATAATAGATTGTTAGCCTTTTCTAACCCCCGTTTTGATTTCATTGCGCACCAAAAGTGGCTACAATAATCGCATCCTTGTCAGCTTGCAAAATCATTTCATTCTTATGTATGTGATGAACGCCGCGCGCTGCGCGTGCTTGCAGGCTGATAATTTTTACAATTAGGTTAGATAACGCTAATCCGTAAATCTGCGCTCTTGCTACGGCGCAAACAAGCTATAAGGGAGTATCGCATGATAGACAAGGATCTTCTCCGCCTGCTCGGCGGCAACAAAAAGTATATCGCCTTCTGTGTAGGCTTGATGGTGCTGGGGCTGTTTGCGAATGTCGGCATCACTGCATCCCTGTGCTGGGCCATTGCGCTTGCCGTCCGGTACAACGGCGGCGCGGGTGTTTTTCTGGCACCGGCGGTCTGTGCTTGTATCGGATTGGCGATTCGCTATGCCACCACTCGCCTTGTCGGGGATTTGAAGGATACGCTGGGGCGCAGCGTCAAGAAAGATCTGCGCGAACGCGTCTACAACAAAATCGTTCGGCTTGGCGTGCGTTCTACCGATGATATGAGCATGGCGGGTCTGACCCAGATCGCTCTGGAGGGTGTGGAGCAGTTAGATCTGTACTATTCCAGCTACCTGCCGCAGTTCTTTTACGCCATGCTTGCACCGCTTTTGTTGTTTGCCATTACCGTGGGCATTTCGTGGCGCGTGGCATTGGTGCTTTTGTGCTGTGTGCCGCTGATCCCCTTATCCATTATTGCGGTTTCCAAATGGGCGAAAAAGATTTTTGCCAAGTATTGGGGCAAATACACCTCGATGGGCGACTCCTTTTTGGACAGCGTGCAGGGCTTGAAGGAGCTGAAAATTTTCGTGCCGATGCCGCACAGCACCGCAAGATGAACGAAACAAGCGAAGAATTCCGCAAAATCACAATGAAGGTCCTTGTGATGCAGCTTGCCAGCACGACCATTATGGATCTGGTTGCTACGGCGGTGCAGGGCTTGGCATCGCAATGGCACTGCTCTCCGTGACAAGGTGGGGGCTTTCCCCCATTGCGGCACTGTTCCTGATTCTGGTTGCCGTGGACTTTTTCCTGCCGCTGCGCGCGTTCGGTTCAGCGTTCCATATTGCCATGAACGGTGTCTCTGCGGGGCAGAAAATTCTCTCCCTTCTCGGGCAGGACGACCCTGTCTGGGGGCAGGAGGCTGTGACGGATACCGAGCTGAAGCTTGAGGGTGTCACCTTCTCCTACGATGCAAGCGGGATGTCCTTGAAAATGTGACGATGACCTTCCCCCGCCACGGCATGACCGCCCTGGTGGGCGAGTCCGGCTGCGGCAAATCCACCGTTGTGAACCTTTTGTTCGGCGCGTTCCGCCCGAATACCGGTGTTGTCACAGTCGGCGGGAAAAAATTGGAGAGCCTTTCCCGCGCATCTTACTATTCGCACCTCGCCGTTGTCAGCTACAACACCTATATCTTCAACGAAACGGTGCGTGCAAACTTCCGGCTTGCCAAGCCGCAGGTCACCGATGAGGAAATCTGTGCCGCGCTTGAAAAGGTCAACCTGCTCACCTTCCTGCAGGAGAACGGCGGGCTTGACAAAATTATTACCGAGGATGCGGCCAACATCTCCGGCGGGCAGAAGCAGCGTCTGGCGCTGGCCGTGAGCCTTGTTGCCGACAAGGACATTTACATTTTTGACGAGGCAACGAGCAACATTGATATTGAGAGCGAAGCCGTCATTATGGAGAATATCCGTGAGTTGTCTAAGACCAAAAGCGTCATTGTGATCTCCCACCGGCTGGCCAATGTGGTCCCGGCAGATCTTATTTATTATATGGAGGCGGGCCGCCTGATCGAAAGCGGCACGCACGCCGCGCTTATGGCGCAAAGCAGCGGATATGCCAAGCTCTACGCCACACAGAAAAATCTTGAGGAAGGCTATGCGGAGGTGCTGAAATGAAACAGGATTCCAAGCTTCGCAGAAGCGGCGCCGTAATTATGGCGAACCTTATTTTGCTTTTGGGCAGCCTTACCTACATTATGCTTTTGGCAGTCATAAACGGCTCCGTTGGCTTTCTCTGCGCCATGGGCGTAACGCTGTGCGGTGCGGTCGGCGTTGCCAAAGCCTTGGGTGAGAGCATCGCCCTGTCCTATGGCACAATCATTGCCCTTGCCATCGGCTGCGGCGTTTTGCGCGGTATTCTGCGCTTTTTTGAGCAGTACAGCAACCACTACATTGCATTCCGGCTGCTGGCGGTGCTGCGCGATAAAATCTTCGGCGCACTGCGCGCGCTCTGCCCTGCCAAGCTGGAGAGCAAGCAAAAGGCTCTATCATCGCCATGATCACCTCCGACATTGAAACGCTGGAGGTATTCTACGCCCACACCATCTCCCCCGTCTGCATTGCTGTCCTCGTGTCCGCCTGTGTTTTCTGCTTTGTGGGCGCGGTCTCCTCGTGGGCGATCGCTCTGGTCGCAATGCTGGCTATCTCACCATCGGTATCGTTGTCCCTGTCATCGCATCGGGCCGCTTAAAAGCCTCCGGCGTGCGATACCGTGCGGAATTTGCAAGCTTCAACGCCTTTTTCTGGACAGCATTAAAGGCATCAGGGACATTGCGCTCAATAACGCCGGTCAGCAGCGGGAAACGGAGGTCAACGCGCGTTCTGAGGCACTTCTTACCGAGACCAAAAAGATGAAGCACGACATCACCAAAACTACCGCCGCGACTGAGCTGTGCGTGTCTGTTTTATCCTGGCAACGCTTGCAGTCGGCATCTTTCTTGTAGCAAACGGTCGTCTTTCCGCCGGGCGCATGATCATTGGCGTTGTCGGCGTGTTTGGCTCATTCGGTCCGGTCATTGCGATCTCTGCGCTGCCCGGCAACCTGACCCAGACCTTTGCCTCTGGTGACCGTGTGCTGACCTTTTGGCGGAAAAGCCTGCGGTAACGCCTGTAACCAACGGCAGGCGGACCGATTTTGAAAGCCTTGCCGTAAACAATCTTTCCTTCTCCTACAATGAAAACGCCGAGGTTTTGCAGGATATTACGATGCACACCGAGAAGGGCGAGATCATCGGCATTGTCGGTGAATCCGGCTGCGGAAAATCGACCTTCCTCAAATTGCTGCTTCGTTTCTGGCAAAAAGGCAACGGTGAAATCAAATTTGGCGGCGTGGATGTTGACAGCATCAACACCGACGAGCTTTTGAAAAATGTAACGATGGTCAGCCAGACAACCTACCTGTTTGACGAAACCATTGAGGACAATCTGCGCATCGCCAAGCCTGACGCCACGCAGGAGGAAATCGAGGCGGCCTGCCGGATGGCTCGGTGCATGAGTTTATACTCTCTCTGCCCGATGGCTACAAGACGCGGTCGGGGCGCTGGGCGATAATCTGTCTGCCGGCGAAAAGCAGCGTATCGGCTTGGCGAGAGCCTTCCTGCGGGGAAGTGAATGGATCCTGCTCGATGAGCCGACCAGCAATGTGGACAGCATCAACGAGGGTATCATTCTGAAGGCCCTGCAGGAGCAGAAGCGCAAAAAGAGCATTTTGCTTGTGTCGCACCGCGAATCCACCATCCATCGCCGACCGCATTTACCGCGTAAAGGACGGCAGAATGGCCGAAATTTGATGAGGAAGCTATGAATCAAAACAACATCGCCGCCAAGCGCGAGCAGGAAAAACGCATCGTTTCACTGATGATACGCACCTACTGCAGGGGGCACCACGGCACAAGGCAGGGGCTTTGCCCGGAATGTCAGGCCCTGCAGGAGTACGCGCTGCTGCGCGCCGACCGCTGCCCGTTTATCGAAACAAAGACCTTTTGCTCCAACTGCCGGGTGCATTGCTATAAGCGCCATGCGGGAAAAAATCCGTGCTGTTATGCGGTATTCCGGACCGCGTATGCTGTTCAGCCACCCGGTACTGGTCGTTCGGCACGGTATAGAAAGTATTCGTGAAAAGAAACGCTTGGAGAGAGAAAACAATGAAGATTAAAAAGATCGTATGGCTGCTGCTCGGTTTGGTCGGGCTGGGGCTTGGCGCACTGGGTGCAGTGCTGCCTCTTCTGCCGTCTGTGCCGTTTTTGATGCTGGCACTGTTCAGCTTTGGTAAAAGCTCCGAAAAACTGCACAGCTGGTTTACCGGCACAAAGCTCTACAGGGATAATTTGGAATCCTTTGTACAAGGGCAGGGCATGACGCGGCGTGCAAAGCTGAAAATCATGGGCACGGTCACGCTTTTGATGGCGTTCGGCTTTTGTATGATGCTGCGCGCGGGGCTCGTTCTCCCCTGCTGCATTCTGGCCGGCATCTGGCTGGCGCATATTTTGTATTTTGTGTTCGGCGTGAAAAAATATGACCCTGATCAAGAATCCTGACAAAAAACTGCCTTGCCGCATTTGACGGCAAGGCAGTTTTTACATAATTTCGAGCATCGCCTGCACACACGCAGGTCAAACCGTGTGCCGCTCTGGTCACTCAGCTGGCGGCGAATCTTTTCCTCGCTCTCACCACGCCTGCGGTGGCGGGCCACATAGTCAGCCACAGCCACAATACATCTATCAGGCTGCCAAAAACTCTTGTAGGGGCGAGCATTGCTGTCCGTGCCCGTTTCTCTGTGAAAATGTTTTCCTGAAAAAACGCGTTGCTGCACCAGGTTAGCGGCGACCAATGGTCGCCCCTACACATTCAATAGGACAAGAATGTGATTTTTTGACATGCTGATCTATCTATTATAATTTTCGCTGAAAACTGCGGAAAATCAAGCCCGGCTGTGAATTTATTTTTACTGCAAAAAAATTATAGGTAAATTATTTTAGCTAATTCTATTGACATGTCAGCAATCCGTGGTATAATGACCTCGTTGCAAATATGCATCAATAAATTTAGGTAATATATAGGAGGTACATACCATGTGCTTTGAGGAACTGAAGGAAGTATTTGTTGACACCCTGAGCTGCGATGCCGATAAGGTCACCCCGGAGGCCAGCCTGACGGAGGATCTGCAGGCGGACAGTCTGGACGCTGTGGAGCTGAATATGGCATTTGAGGATAAATTCGGTGTTTCGATTGCCGATGAGGATCTTGTGAATCTCAAAACCGTGGGCGACATCTTTGACTATCTGGCCGCCCGCGCCGCCTGAGGGAGCCGAAAGCCATGAGCACCATCGAAAAGCTGTTCCCGGTCACACCGCAGGAGCGCAGCTTTCAGCTGAAGGCCCGCCGCGATGCCGGTACAGCAGCCCCCAACTGGACACCGCCCCAGTTTGTGGACTGTGAAAAGTGCGGGCGCCGCGCCACACGGCAGGTCTGGGCCAAAAGCTGTATGTCTGCCCCAACTGCGGTGTGCATCTGCCCATCGGTGCCTATTACCGGTTAAGCCTTGTGCTGGACCACGGCACCTTCAAGGAGCTGAACGCTGATCTGACCCCGCAGGATGTGCTGCATTTTCCGCAATACCCGGACAAGCTGACGGCAGCCGCCGCCAAGACCGGGCTGAAGGAGGCGGCGGTCACGGCCACAGGCAAAATCGGCGGTGTGCAGGCGGTGGTTGCCGTGCTGGACAGCCGGTTTTCATGGGCAGCATGAGCACCGCCGTGGGCGAGAAGATCACCCGCGCCGTTGAATACGCGGCGGACAAGCATCTGCCGCTCGTCATCTTTTCCGCCAGCGGCGGCGCGCGCATGCAGGAGGGCATCTTCAGCCTGATGCAGATGGCCAAAACCAGCGCCGCGCTGGAGCGATTCAGCCGCCGCGGCGGACTGTATATCAGCGTACTGACCCACCCCACCACCGGCGGTGTGACCGCCAGCTTTGCCAGTCTGGGTGACATCATGCTTGCAGAGCCGGGGGCGCTCATCGGCTTTGCCGGGCCGCGCGTCATCGAGCAGACCATCGGCGAAAAGCTGCCCCACGGCTTTCAGCGCAGTGAGTTTCAGCTGGAGCATGGCTTTCTCGATCAGGTCGTACCACGCGCTGCGATGAAGAAAACGCTGGAGCGCATTCTGCGCCTGCACACCCAAAGGAGGAAGTACAGTTGATCAAAGAGGTTTTGCAGCAGCTTGAGCCGCTGGACGCACAGATCGATGCACTAAGCGGTGCAGATGACGGCGAGATGCTTGATTTGACTGCCCACGCAGCCGAGCTGGCAGAGCTTGCCGCGCAGGAGGACGCTCTTCTGCAGCGCTGCACGGCATTGACGCCGGAGGATCGTGTGTTTCTGGCCCGCCGACCTGACCGGCCGCACATTGATGAGATCATCGACAACCTGTTCACCGACTTTTTTGAGCAATGCGGCGACCGGCAATGCAAGGAGGATGCCGCCATTCTCTGCGGTATTGCCCGGTTCCATGGGATGCCGGTCACCGTGCTGGGGCACCGCAAGGGTGGCTCACTGGAGGAAAACCTGCGCTGTAACTTCGGTATGCCGGGGCCGGAGGGCTACCGCAAGGCCCTTCGCGTCATGAAGCAGGCGGAAAAGTTCAACCGCCCGATCATCACCTTTATTGATACGCCCGGTGCCTACCCCGGCAAGGACGCCGAGGAGCGCGGTCAGGGCGAGGCGATTGCCCGCTGCCTGATGGAGATGAGCGGCCTGAGCGTGCCTGTGCTGGCAGTCGTTACCGGCGAAGGCTCAAGCGGCGGCGCACTGGCCTTGGCGTTGCCAACCATATTTTGATGCTGGAAAATGCTGTCTATTCGGTGCTCAGCCTGAGGGCTTTGCCAGCATTCTCTGGAAGGATGCCACCCGCAGCGGTGAGGCCTGCACCATGATGCGGCTGACTGCGCAGGATCTGTACGATGACGGCATCGTGGAGGAGATCATCCCCGAGCCGCTGGGCGGCGCACAGCGCGGGCGGCAGGCATTGTTTGCCCGGATGGATACCGCCATTCAGGCACATCTGGCAAAGCTCTGCCGCATGAGCGGTAAAGCATTGGCCGATCAGCGGTACAAAAAATATCGCCGCATCGGAGAAATGAGGGGCGCATGAGAGGTCTGCAGTTGATTGCGACCGGCGGGGGCAAGCCCGGCCGCGTTGTGACAAATGAGGAACTGAGCCATCAGGTGGACACCAGCGATGCATGGATCACCACCCGCACAGGCATCCGGCAGCGCCGCTACTGCACGGACGAGGAGGACGCAGCCACACTGGCCATCGCCGCAGCCCGTCAGCGCTTGCGCGCAGCGGCCTTGCCCCGGAGGATATTGCCTGCTGCGTTGCTGCCACCCTCTCCTCCCCCACTGCCGCGCCGAGCGTGGCATGCCGTGTACAGGCGGCGCTGCACCTGCCGGAAAACCGCCCGGCCTTTGATGTGAACGCGGCCTGCACCGGTTTTCTGTACGCCGCTGCGGCAGCCCATGGGCTGCTGGCTACACTGGGCGGGCGGTACGCGCTTGTCATCGGCTGCGAGGCACTCTCCCGGCTGACAGACCCTGTCGACCGCTCCACCTGCGTGCTGTTCGGTGACGGTGCCGGTGCCGCTATTCTGGAGCTGATTGATACCGCACCGTTTGCCGTTATGCTGGGCGCGCGCGGCAGTGACGCGATCCGCGTCGGCGGTGTGTCCGCCCGCGATACCGCACCCATCACGATGGACGGCCGCGCCGTCTTTCGCTTTGCGGTGGAGGCCCTGCCGCACTGCCTGCACACGGTGCTTGACCAGACAAACCAGACGCTTGATGATTTGGACTGGGTGGTCTGCCATCAGGCCAACAGCCGTATCCTTGATCACTGCATAAAACAGCTGAACGCCGACCCCGCCAAGTTTTACAAAAACATCGACCGCTACGGCAACACAAGCGCCGCCAGCATCCCGCTGGCCCTGCATGAGATGAGCGAGAGCGGTCTGCTGCAGCCCGGCCAGCAGTTGGCCTGCATCGGCTTTGGCGGCGGGCTTACATGGGGCGGCATGCTGCTTACTTATAAAGGTAGAGAAATGAAACTGCTGAATGAAA
>ENA-OQCP01000126-OQCP01000126.1-human-gut-metagenome-genome-assembly--contig:-NODE-126-length-30170-cov-6.362780_pt1 | contig 30170 bp, 28 predicted proteins | sample MGYA00242760_ERZ504583 | MGnify/ENA primary metagenome ERZ504583 (study PRJEB26092, sample SAMD00036308) | human gut metagenome | host: Homo sapiens | study: EMG produced TPA metagenomics assembly of...
TCTGGAATTTAATTATGAATTTTTTAATGTGAGCAGAAATGAAATCTGCACAACCGCTTATTCCAGACATTGTTTTCTAAAAGATGGGAAACTGATTGCTCTCAAAAAAAGAGCTTCCGGAATTGAATCGCATTATTACAGATTGTCTGTAAAACTAATGACTTTGGAAAATCACGTATAGTAGTGATCAAATCCCAGCTGGGACAGCTATAGCGGCTTTTTCGGGAGATGATGTGTACTGGGAAGTTCCGGAAGACCTTCCAAAAATGACGAAACTTATGGTTGACGGAAAAGCCTTGTATATACATCGGGCAAACTACCAGATTATTGACAAAAAATTGCTGTAGAAAAAATTTAAATTGAACGCTAAGTAATTCAATCAATGTTTTTGACATGAAGGCAGAAAAAAGTTATTATTTGATCAATACAAACAATTAGCACGCAAAAATAAATCCGGAAACAATAAATGGATGTACTGGTTGGCAACAATAAGATAACATAAAAACATACGAAAGTAGTATGTTTTTATGTTATCTACATCTATACGACAAACGCGAGTTTTTCATATAGATGTAGGCTGCAGCTGTCTTTGCGCTGTAATCGTTTATTGACAAAGGCATTTTCTCTGCAATTATTAATCATTATCAACTTTGATGATTTATATGTCTTAAATATTCTCAACAATATTCTTAACATTAAGAAGTTATAAAATAATTTTTTTAAGGAGATTTTTTATGGATAAATATATTGATTATTATAATGATAGCAAGAAAGTCACTTACCACGAACAGACCGATATTTCAAATATTTTGAAGCTTCGAGCTGTTTTGAAAACACTGCCTGATTTCTGCAAGGATTATTTTCGTGCTATGGATCCGCTTACTACTACCAAAACACGAATTTCCTATGCGTATGATATCCGAATCTTTTTTCAGTTTCTCCTGGATGAAAATCCTGCCTTTAAGGACTATTCCATGAAAGATTTTACCGTTGATGTTCTGGATCAGCTTAAAGCTATAGATATCGAGGAATATCAGGAATATCTTAAAGTATATAAAAATGGTGATAAAACAGAAACCAATGGTGAACGTGGCCTGAAAAGAAAAATTTCTGCATTGAGAAGTTTTTATGCATATTATTATAAACATGAATTTATCCAGACGAACCCAACTGTTCTTGTAGATGTTCCGAAAACTCATGAAAAAAATATTATACGTCTTGATGCTGATGAAGTTGCCATGTTATTGGATCATATAGAGCACTGCGGTGATGAGCTTACAGGACAGAAACGTGTTTATTATGAAAAAACCAAGGAGCGTGATCTTGCCATCGTTACTCTCCTGCTTGGTACCGGGATTCGTGTATCTGAATGTGTAGGACTTGATGTTGAAGATGTTGATTTTAAAAATAATGGGATTAAAGTCACCCGAAAAGGTGGAAATGAAATGGTTGTATATTTTGGACATGAGGTAGAAAAAGCTTTGAAAAAGTACTTGGAAGTTCGTAAGAATATCGTTCCTGTAGCAGGGCATGAACACGCTCTCTTCTACTCTACCCAGCGAAAAAGGATTGGCATCCAGGCTGTTGAAAATCTGGTAAAAAAATACGCAGGTGCCATTACGACCACAAAAAAAATCACACCACACAAGCTTCGCAGTACTTACGGTACTACTTTGTATCAGGAAACAGGCGATATTTACCTTGTAGCCGATGTATTAGGTCACAGAGATGTAAACACCACAAAGAAACATTATGCAGCTATGGATGATGCAAGACGTCGTAAGGCGGCCACAGCGGTGCATTTACGCGAAGATTAAAAACATAAAAAGATAAAGTATGAAAAATGACAGATATGTCTTATGTCTGGAGTTTTGTATAGACTTTAAATAACAGACATAAGACATATCTGTCACATACTTGATTCTGTTTGGTTGATGATATGTTTTTCAGAATTCTATTTACTAACTGTTAAAGCTATTTTTATTTATCAAAATCAGTTTCAAATACGCCTTCCGGAGTACGTATTGTCAGTAACCCAAGATTGAATTCATCATCCATTACAGTAATATGATATTCAAAAATAACATCATCTTCAACCTTGGAAAGTAAAACGTAAGAGCCATTCTCTTTTCCTTCAATTTGGTCGCAGATATCTCCGTAAACCATTTCACCGGAAATTGCTCTTGGATATCCTGCATCTTTAATTTTTTGCTCAATTATTCTGTATAATTCTTCCATATATCTCTCATCTCCTAATATTTATTGTTTTTCCATGATAACAGGTATGCTTACAAAATGCAATAAAAAGGATATCTGCTGAAAATATTTTAACAGGTATCCTTTTTATTTATGTTATGTAGTTTTTAGTATTAATAATAAAAGATGGTTATAAAGCTACACTGATCTTACCATGAAGCGCTTCAGGATCTCTTCTTTGTCTAAAGATACGCTAATTACAAAAGTAACATTAAATTGTTTACCAATCTCATCTAACTGTCCCAGAGTACCTGTAATGTCTTTATCTTCCAATTTTGCTACCTTAAGGAAACTGTCAAGATAAATCTGCTCAAGATCGTGATCCTGAGAAAGGATACCACAGATAAATCCTACAAATTCATCTGCATTCTTAATAGGGAATCCGGATACATCAATAAGACGTACTTTATTGTTGAGTTCATACATATGTTTTGTGCTCTTGTCTAAGTAGACAATACTTCCATTTGCCTCTTTTACCGCACCATTTACCTTATCTAACAGTACTTTTGTTTTGCCCTTGCCTTTCTTTCCTACAATCAGTTCAACCATGCTGTTTTCCTCCTTAGACACATATAATATTAATTTAGACTAAAAACTTTAATTAATATGTTTTATATTATAGTGCATATTATTCAAAAACACAAGTGGTATTTATATTTTTTTGTGAAATTTTGTTGAAAATATGTTACTGTTCACACACCACTGTCCCGCGAGGTGTTTTGGCATGAATATGCCAAAATCCCGAGACATACAAGCCAAGCTTCATATCTTTTGCAAGTTCCCAATTTTGCATCAGTCATCCTGAAAGAAAATCATTGGATATCTGCAAAAGTTCTTCTTCGCGGACATTTATTTTTTCAATGGGTAAAGAAGCTATACAATTCCAGGTATTCCTTTTCTGTTTCCTCGAAAGCCCGTACCGTATAATCTATTGTAATATGAATCTCCGGTGCTTCCCTTTCCTGGGGTTCATTTAGCAGGTGTGTAAGGTCAAACCAGAGCATAGCATCATCGATTTCTTTTAATAATTGTTCTTCTTTTGCGTTTAATGGGCTCCCAAGATATTTCTGATAGATCAGATCCAGTAAATTTTTCTCCTGCTCTTTATATCCTGAGAGGGTTTTCTTGAATGGTCTCGGCACATCAGATAAATAACATTCGCTGGCATCGTGCAGAAGGCAGGCAAATGCCACACGCCTGGAATATCCTCGCGCAAGGGCTTCTCTGGCACAGTTGATGCAATGCTGACTTACTGAAAAAAAAGTTTTTACCTGTCCGTTTCCGCGGCAGATTAAAGATAAGGCATGTGCAATATCTTCGATACAGATCATATCCGGATCCGGATGTAGTGGATCTATATGTCTGCCTGTGTATGTTGTAATACAATTGTTATTCATGATCTTTCACCTCGTTTTTTTATGTAACCGGAATTCTTGTAACAGCAAAGTGGATGGTCTTGTACGATCCCTGCCGGAAGACTTTATTATGTTATAGGTGTTATAAAAACATTGCGGAGAATTTTCTATAACATAAAACGGATACAATTAATGATAACTGTATCCGTTTTATGTTAACTAACTGTTAATATTCTGAAGCAGTGAATTCATCTCCTGATACAGAAGTTCTTTCGTATCAGCTCCCATTACAATTGAAACAAAAGTTTTTCCGTATGCATTCTGTGTAAGGATTGCAAGACAATTGCCGGCTACTTCTGTTGTTCCGGTTTTACCACCGAGAATTGTAACATCTTTTGGAGCTGTTGCTTCTCCGGTAAGATAATGGTCTGTTGCGGTAAGCGTGGTGCTTTTTTCAGTTCCGTCTGAGCCTGTATAGGTTACTGTATAAGACGGCAACTCTGTAATTTCTGTAAATTCAGGGTAGGTGAATGCTTCATTCAGCATCAGATAAATATCATATGGTGTTGTATAGTGATTTTCATCCTGCAGTCCATGTGGATTGGAAAAATGTGTTCCTGTACATCCAAGCTTTGCGGCATAATCATTCATCATCTGTACGAAGTTCTCTGTACTGCCTCCAACATATTCCGCAATGGCAGAAGCTGCATCATTGCCGGAATATACAAGCAGACAGTGGAGAAGCTGATCAAGGGTAACCTGATCGCCGGCTACAAATCCGCAGACCTGTGATCCATCCTCCAGTGTAACATTATCCTGAGTGATCGTGACAGTGTCATTCAGTTTTCCACTCTGTAATGCAAGCATTGCTGTCATGATCTTGGTAATACTTGCAGGATACACCTTATCATAAATGCCGTTTGCATACAGTACTTTATGATTACTCAGACTGAACAGCAACCCTTTCTGTCCATCTTCCAGCTGGGCATTCTTAATACGATCAACATTTCCTTTGGGGGAAACGCATAATTTCTGGGCGAAAGATTCTGTTCTCATATTTTCCTTAGCTGCAAGGGCATTTGTGAAAACTTCAGAAGAATCAAAAGCCTGTTCAGGAGTACCAAAATAATTTCCGCTTAATATATTCCATCCGTAAAAAACACCGCCGGCAGCTGCAAGAATCACAAATACACCAACCAGAATCCTGAATATATGTTTTAATCTCTGACGCTTTTTATGATATTTTGTACGTAGCAAAGCCTGATGCTCCTCTGTTTGTCTGGATGGCATCTGCGATTTCGGCAGTTTGACTGTCTGAAGCGGTCTGGAAGGTTTGTGTCTGTGCGGAGCTGTAGATTTGTATGGAACAGCAGATTTCTTTTCCGGTATTTTACCGGAAGATTTCTTTTTTGTTCTCATAAGTAATCCTCTCTTCTGTCAATTTCTTTTTGAATAATTTCTTTATTGTATGTGCTGCTCTGAAGTCCTACATTGAGTACAAGCCCCATACCAATATACAGACTTACCAGCGAAGTCAGTCCATAGCTTACAAAAGGAAGGGGAGTTCCCGTATTAGGCGCAAGACCTGTTGCAACACAGATATTAATGAAGCTCTGTAGTGCGATCAGGCCGCCGATTCCACAGCAAAGAACCTTTCCTGACAAATCTTTTGCCCGAAGACTCATCCGGATACATTCAAAGGCAATTGCCAAAAGTAGCAATACAATTATCACGCATCCAATAAATCCGTACTCTTCACCTGCAACAGCAAAAATAAAGTCTGTCTGATTCTCTGCCACGAAGTTTCCCTGATTTACAGAAGTTGTACTGTTATCACCGCTTAATTTCTTACCAACCAGTTCCCCTGAAGCAATTGCAGTTTTAGAGTTATTCTGCTGTTCAATATCATCCGAGTATTCTTCGTTTTCCGGATACAAAAAAGACATGATACGGCTTCTCTGGTAATCCTTGAGCAGTTTCTGATCCGGCTGGACAACAATTGATAAAAAAATAATGGTCAATGGAACAGCAATAAGCAGTGCTCCTCCGATGATCTTATAGCTTAAACCTGCAATATAGATCATAATACAGAAAATTACTACAACAGTAATTGTATTTTTCAGGTCCGGCTGTTCCAGGATCAGGAACAGAGGTACTGCCAGTAATACGCCGGATAATGCCAGCGTTTTAAGTGTATTCAGTGTTTCCTCATGATCCATAAAAAATTTTGCAAAGAATACGATCAGGATAATCTTTGATAATTCTGTCGGCTGAAATCGGAAAGATCCGATACCGATCCATCTGGCAGCACCGTTAGCACTGTCACCCGCAATACGCACAACGATCAGCATGATAATATTAAATCCATACATGATCCACTGAAAGTTCATGATCCATGAGTAATCCAGCAAAGAAAGGATCAGCATGACAATAAGTCCAAGTATTACTCCGGCAAACTGCTTTGATCGCAGGTCCGATGCTGCTGTGCCTACCAGTGTAACTCCTATCAGCTGATCGCCAGCAGGAAAATGATCAGTCTGAAATTGTAAAATCTTAATTTATATTGCTTTAACATAATTTATCTGTCCTTTTTAGTAACTGTGAAGATACCAAACGGTTATCCTTTTTGTTTAAAACAGGAATATACGCATGGAGTACTGCAGGTTCCTGCGTAATCTGGATTTTTACCTGTTCTTCATCAATAGTAAGGTATTTTTTTACGGTATGTATCATATCATTCCGCAACATTTTCATCATCTGTGGAGAGCAGTCGATACGTTCCGAGATCAGCAGAAGCTTCATGCGGTCTCTTGCATATCCGGCTGAACGCTTCTTTTTAAAAAAGACTTTCACACAGATTCCCCCTTATAAATACAGGCTACTTTTTGAAAAAACTACCTATTTTTCTTAATAACCCCTGCTTCCTGTTAATGTCTGCAAACGGAATCTCTTCACCTAAAAGGCGTTTACAGATATTCATGTATTCTTCTTCTGCCTGAGAAGATTTCCCGGAAAGAGGCTCCCCCTGATTTGTGGCAATCACAATCTGTTCATCATCCAGAATTGTTCCGATCAGATCAACAGCAAGGATATCCGTTACATCATCTACGGACATCATATCACCTCTTGCAATCATATCCGGCCGCAGGCGATTGATGATCAGGCTGATATCTCTGATCTCGTTGGCTTCCAGGAGTCCGATGATTCGATCTGCATCACGTATCGCAGAAACCTCCGGTGTGGTAACTACCAGGGCTTTATCAGCACCTGCGATCGCATTTTTAAATCCCTGTTCAATTCCTGCCGGACAGTCCAGAAGAATATAATCAAACTGTTCTCTCAGATCGTCGGTCAGTTTTATCATCTGTTCTGGAGACACAGCGGATTTGTCTTTTGTCTGCGCAGATGGCAGAAGACATAATTCCGGATGTCTTTTATCCTTGATCAGAGCCTGTCGCAGACGGCAGCTTCCGTTAATGACATCCACCAGATTATAGACAATCCTGTTCTCCAGGCCCAGAACAACATCCAGATTCCGCAGACCGATATCTGTATCAACCACAACAACTTTTTTGCCCAGCATAGCCAGACCTGTTCCGATATTGGCGACAGTTGTGGTTTTTCCTACTCCGCCTTTGCCGGAAGTAATCACAATGACTTCACTCATAGTTACAATTTCCTCCCTGAAAAAATTTCCATTCTTCTGGTATTCTCCTGTATGGTAGTTTCAGTCATTCGAAGTGTCACTGGTATCACTTGCCGCAACACCGGTAAGAATAGACTTTTCATCAGTTAATTCAAAGATATATTTAAAAATATCATCAGCTGCAAGACACGCATTACCGGAAGTATATCCATTCTCAATACGCACTGCAATCGCATATTCAGGATCTGAAGCCGGGGCATATCCCACAAACATACCATGGTTTGGATGATAAACATTTACCTCGGCTGTACCGGTTTTACCTGCCACATCCACGCCAAGTCCGTCAAACTGTCTGTGAGTCTGTACTACCCGGTACATTCCGTCGTGAATATCATCCCACACATTCTGTGATACATCAACTGTATTAATGATATCCGGCTCATATTTTTTTAAAGTATTACCCTTGGAATCTGTCTGTCTGTCAAGTAAAGTCAGATCATAAACATTTCCACTGGTAGCGATCGCTGTTGCATAACGTGCCAGCTGACTGGTGGTATAAGCATTGGTACCTGTCCGATATAAGACGGGACTGCGTAGGAATCTGACACATGAGGTGCGGATTCTGTGATCTCGATACCTGTTTTCTTATCCAGACCAATCTCTGAAGCATATTTTTGCAGTACACTCAGGCTTCGGTTTTCTGAAAAGTTTCCGTCTGCATCCTGACCAAGTTTAAAACCAACCATGTTGAAATAATAGTTACAGGACTGCTCAATCGCCTCCCTGATCTCGATCTCTCCATGTCCCTGTTTGTTCCAGCAGTTGATCGGAGGTGTTACAAGATCAAAGGAGCCGGTACAGTTAATGTATGTTCCGTCATCGATCACTCCTTCAGACATTCCGGCAATTGTAGACAGAATCTTAAATGTAGAACCCGGTGCTGCTGTCTGTTGGGTTGCTTTATTGAAAAACGGACTGGATTTATCTGTAGATAATTTCGCATAATAATCCGTATCCATGTTATTTACCAGACGGTTATTGTCATATCCCGGGTAGGATACGCATGCAAGAACATCCCCTGTTTTGACATCTGTGATTACTGCAGAAGCAGAACATGGCTCCAGCGCAAGCTGTGCAGGTTCTATTTCGAGAGTATAAATTTTATTGATCATAAAGTCATAAGCTGTCATGGAGCCGGAGGCCAGTGCCTCGTAACTGCCATCATCTTTTGATAAAACTCCCTGTTCATACAGCACCAGACAGATCTCGCTTCCGGAATGGTGTCCTCCTGAAGCATATACTTATACAGAAGTTTTGAGAAATTGGTGTCCTTTTTAAGATAATCGATCAGATAATCTGTAAGAGCCTGATATACTTCATCGGAATCCAGATAATCTCCTTCTGTAGAAAATTTGGAAATATCGATCCAGTTCTGACTTGCCGCATATGTCAGATAATCTTTCAGACTGATATCTTTATCGGTTGTCCATTTCTGATAAGTACTGTCAGAGGTATCAATGGCATTCTTTGAGATAATCCCCAGCGTATCTCTGAGAAGATCATCACAGATATAAGTAAGATATTCCTGGATCTGATCATCTTCATCTTTTACGGCCGGTGGATTCTCAGCTGTCAGCCTGTTAGTTATTGTATCAAAAACCTGTTGCTGTTTCTGTTGAAATTTGGCATATAATTTTTTTTCTGTATCGGAGGCGTTGGCATCCCTGAATTTATTGATATCAATGACACTGTTGGCAATCAGGGCATTATATACATCATAGATCGGTATCTTGATCTGTGCAGCATCATTTACACTGAAATCATAGGTTTTGGCTGCTTCGATCTTGGATAAAAGGATTCCGGCAACTCTCTGTTTCAGTATCTGGTAGATGGCGGACTGCAGCTGCTGTCTATGGTAAGATAGGTATCGTTACCTGCGACAGGTTCTACTCTCGTGCTGTCGTCAATCTTAAGTACTTTACCAAGGTTATCGACAGTGACAGTTTCTTCACCGTCTGTTCCCTGAAGAGATGTTTCCATTATATTTCTCAATTCCCGATTTACCGATGATCGCATCATTTGAATAATCAGGATTCTTCTGTCTCAGTTCTTCAAGCTCTTCTGAAGAAGCCTGTCCCGTATAACCAAGAATTGGTCCCATGCTTGCATCATCAATGTATTTGCGGACAGAATCCTCTACAATGTCAATTCCCTGAAGCTCCGGCTGATTTTCTCTGATTGCAGCTACAGATTTTTCGCTTATATTTGAAGCGATCGTAACGGCCATGTACTTCTTGAAACTGTTAGTGCTCAGTGCATAGCGGATTTTGGAAAGCTCAAGTATATCCTGCTTTGACAGGTTCTCCGGAAGTCCATGGGATGTCAGTTCTTCTTTGGTATAAGCATTATCGCCGTAAAGAACAATGGAAAATCCCTCTTTTCCGCTCATAAACTCGATCATCTGATCTGCAGTGGCATTTTTCTGTTTTTTTGTCAGGTTATCAATCAACGGTTCTCCGTAAATATCCGCACGAAAACGGTTCAGAGTAAATCCCTCATCAACATCAAAAGCATAATTTCCGCTCTCATCCAAAACAATATGGAAGCCGGTACTGATGGAATCCCCGTTGGACTCAAGGATTTTCAGGACTTTATAGGCAATCCCGTTCAGTGTAAGATTCTTTTCTCTGGTAGAATCATAAGTTCCATTATCCTCAAAGGTAACAGAATAAGCCAGCACATTTGTTGCCAGCTCCTCACCATTTCTGTCATAGATATTGCCACGCGTACTTTTGATCACACGTTTTTTTTGTTGTTCTTGATTCAAATTTGCTGATATAAGCCTCTCCCTGGATGATCTGCAGTTCAAAAAGCTGACGGACCAGAGTGGCTGACATAAATACAAAAACCAGTACCAGTACTGTGGTACGTTTTATTCGTATCTTTTTAAAAAATCTTTTTATTTTAGTACCCAAATAGACTCACTTTCCTTCATTGATGGATTATTCATGAAATGATAATTAATATAATGAAATACCCGGTAAACAATCAGTGTAAGGATCACTGTATAAAAAATCTCCGGTAAAATAATCCGGTATAAATAGGTTCCGAGCCCCAGACGTCCCCTGAGCAGAAACTGCAATGCATAGACAGAAAGTCCGTACAGTAAATCCCCGATACCTGCAAGCATAACCGGAACCTTTATGTCATCATCATAGCAGATCCTGTGGGCATATCCGCTTAAAAAGCCAATATACATATAGATCAGAGCGTAGAAACCAAACACAGAGCCATAGAACATGTCTACCAGAAATCCACAGAAAAATCCTGTCCACAGTCCACTTTTTCTTCCGCGCATCAGCCCATGGATATACACAGGATCAGGATCAGATTCGGCGTGATAGAACCGATGGATATCACATGAAGAAGAGTACACTGAAGAAGAAAACTGATCAGGATCATAAAAAATAACGCTATCTTACTCTTCATTTGCAGTCGCCTCCTGAGCTGCCTGAGCATTGTCATTAACAGAATCCTGTTTATTTACTGTAATGACAAGTACATTTTTCAGATGCTGGAAATCTACAGGTGTGACAATGGTACCTGTTTTGGTCAGATTGTTGCTGTTTTGTTCCACCTCACTGACGTATCCGATAAACAGTCCCTCTACATATTTCTCACTGATATTGGAGGTAACGATGCGTTCCCCCACTGTTACTTTATTATTCTGGTCATACAACTGGCTGAAGCTTAATTTACCCTCATCGATGAGTTCCAGATCTCCTTCCACCACACAGTTATCCTGTGTGCTGACAGTCATGGCACTGACATTGCTGCTGTCATCGATAATGGAACGTACAGTCGCCCAGTGAGTTCCGACCTCTGTCACGATCCCGACCAGACTTTATCTGCAAGTACATTATTATCCACACGAATGCCGTCTGCAGATCCCCGGTTGATCATAAAGGTATCATACCAGTTGCCCGGATCTTTGGATATGATTTCTGCAGCAATCTTTGGATATTCGGTATACTGCTGGTCAAGATTATACATCTGCTGTAATCTTACATATTCTGTCTGATCCTGGATCAGTTTATTGTTCTGTTCTGTGAGACTGTCTATCTGTGCCTTTAAATTTTCGTTCTCACTGAGGATTTCTTCTTTATCACGCATACGGTCCTGCATTCCTTTCAGACTGACTGATCCGATTGATGCTGTTTTCAAATGGAACGATCAGTATCCCGGCGGCATCCTGCAGCGGTGCAGTGGTTACGCCGGATGAAAAAGTGGCAGCAATACAGCTGACGCAGAAGATCGACATAATGACCAGAAGATGTTTACTTTTTAATTTAATCCTAAAATGTACTTTCTTTTTCAGGTTTTTCATTGATGCACCCCTAAAAATTATAGTTTTCTCTGCGTAACCGGTACTGCCCATTCACGCAGTTCTTTATTTCTGATTATTTTCTCCAGACCTGTAACTGCCGAGGTTTCATAAAAATCTGACAGATTAAAGGTGAATCCCGTATAACTGGCAAGGTATTTATCAATATAAGGAAGTCTGGTACTGCCTCCGGTTATGTAAATCCCCTGTTTCGCAATATGGTAGGAAATCTGGGGAGGAATTCGCTCCAGAAATGTTTTCATCTCTGCCGCAATCTCATTCAGACAGTTCATGATACCGTCATTTACCACATAAGAAGAAATGATTTCTTCTCTTGGCAGTCCGGAAATACAGTCAATTCCTACAACCTTACGTACTTCCTTTTTCGGATCACTGAGGCGTCCCATGACCATCTTAAGCCTCTTGGCAGTCCTTGTGCCAATCTGCAGATTATATCTTTTACGTATTTCACTGCAGACAGATTCATTCATCTGTCTGCCTCCCAGCGGTATTTTCCTGCTGATAATGATCTTTCCTCCGGTGATGATCGATACTTCTGTACTCTGTGCACCGATATTTACGATCATATTTCCTTCCGGATCTTCCAGATTGACACCCATGGCAATGGCATCTGCAATGGGTGCCTCTACCATAAATACGCGATTTTTCTTTAACCAGTGACCATTCGCCACATGAAAATATGCCCGTTTCTCAACCGCAGTCATATCCAGAGGAACAGTAAAATACATTGTTGCGCCAAATCCCAGGATATGATCGATCTTTCGGATCATACTGTAAAGAACAATCTCCTGAAGTTCCAGATTAGCGATCATGCCAAATGTCATTGGCGAAGTAACCGTAATATCTGTGGGGGATTTCTCAAACATATCGTATGCTTCATTTCCCATTGCAATGATCGTGTGTCCCTTGGACGCGATCATATTTTTCTCGATATAAGTTTTGTTTCTGAAAAAAGAATAGACTTTTACGGAACTGCTTCCCAAATCTATTCCATATGTTTTCTCAAATAGCATATTCTGCCCCTTTGTTGTTGCCTTATTCTGTACATGTATTCCATAATCCTTCTTCTCTGAAGCTGCAGTATCTCTGATCCCCGATCACAATATGATCCAGCAGATGTATTCCCAGCAGTTCCCCCGCCTGATAAATCCTGGCTGTGATCTGTAAGTCATCCGGACTTGGTGTAGGATCACCACTTGGATGATTGTGTATCAATATCAGACTGACTGCATGGCGGCGCAGGGCTTCCATGAAGATTTCCCTTGGTGTTACCAGCGAACCGGTTGCAGTTCCCCGGGTCAGTATCTTATCTCCCAGAAAATGTCCTTTCACATCTGACATCATACAGATCACCAGTTCCTGCTCTTCATGGCGGAGTTCTTCCATATAATAAGCTGCTATGGAGGAGGGATTGTTCATAACTATCTGCGGTCTGGCAGCAGCTTGGCAATTCTTTTGGAAAGTTCTCCAATGCATTTTAACTGTACTGCTTTTACCTGTCCGATTCCATGAATCTTCATAAGATCCTGTACAGATACATGCATAAGCCCCATAAGGCCGGGATAGGAGGACGACTCCATAAATTTCAGGATCTCCTGTGCAAGTGCCAGTGAATTCTTTCCTGAAGTGCCGCTGCGCAGGATTACTGCCAGCAGTTCAGTGTCATTTAATGAACCCTCACCCTGCATAAAGCATTTCTCATACGGCCGCTGTTCCCTGGGAAGCTGCTTCATAATATTATTTGCATTATTCATAAGTCTGCCTGTGCTCTCTAAAGCCTCTGGGCAAATTGCAAATTATATTCTAGCATAAAAGAGGAGAGATGTACACTCTCCTCTCTGATTTTTATGTGAACTTTATAGTTACTGGGTTACTGTTCACACACCACTGTCCCGCGAGGTGTTTTGGCATGAATATGCCAAAATCCCGAGACATACAAGCCAAAATTCCATTGCCGCAGGCAATCTGGAATGAATTTTGGCTACGTTACTGTGAACGGAGTGAACAGTAACGTTACTGGGTTACTGGTTATCGGTAATATCCCGCTTAAGAGATCAATTGTTTTTTATAGCTGCATATTTTCGGCATACAGTCTCAGCAACTTTGATTCCATCCATGGCAGCACTTGTGATTCCGCCTGCGTAACCGGCACCTTCTCCACATGGATAAATTCCTGCCATATTTGCTGTGAGCTCCTGATCACGTACGATTCTTACAGGAGAAGAAGTACGGCTTTCAATGCCACTGAGCAGTGCATCCTCTCTGTCAAATCCGGAAATTCGTTTTCCGAAGGCTCTGACACCTTCTTCAATAGAATCGCCTACTGCTGGTGGCAGAACAGAGCGTACATTTGTCAGTATATATTCTCCCTTCATACAGGGAGTAACCTCTCCTAATGCTTCACTTGCCTGATTTTTGCAAATCACCAAACAGCTGAACAGGAATTTTTCCTTCTCCGAGCTCCCATGCTTTTTTCTCCAGATCACGCTGAAATTCTACGCCGCCAAGAACTCCTTTATCCGGGAAATCTTCTGGTGTGACTGTGACGATCATGGCACTGTTTGCATTTCTGGAATCACGTGCCTGATAGCTCATTCCGTTCACTGCGAGACGGCCGGGTTCAGAGGATGCATTTACAACATATCCGCCCGGACACATACAAAAAGAATAAACACCTCTGCCATTTGCACACTTATGGGTTACTTTATAGCTGGCTGCACCAAGTAATTCATTCTCAGGCTCTCCATAAAGATCCATATTGATCATTTCCTGAGGATGTTCAATACGCAGCCCCACTGCAAATGACTTTGGCTCCATATAAACACCACGTTTCTGTAACATTTCAAAAGTATCTCTTGCACTGTGTCCTGGTGCCAGTACACAGACTTGTGCAGGGATTCTCTTATCATTGTTGATCTCAATTTCTTTTAATGTATTGTTCTCAAAAATCAGATCTGTCACCTTGGAACGGAAGCAGAATTTTCCTCCCATTTCTTCGATTTCATGACGCATTTTTTCAACAATACCAACCAGCACATCTGTTCCCAGATGTGGCTTCTGCTGATAAATAATTTCTTCCGGTGCGCCGGCAGCTACGAAACGCTTCAGTACCTCATGATTACGTCCGTAAGGATCTTTTACCAGCGTGTTCAGCTTTCCGTCGGAAAAGGTGCCGGCGCCGCCCTCTCCGAACTGTACATTGGACTCAGGGTCAAGAACACCATTTTTCCAGAAATTCTCTACTGTTTTCTGACGTTTCTCAGCCTCTTCTCCGCGTTCAAGTATTATTGGACAATATCCGGCTTTCGCAAGATACCATCCGCAGAAAAGTCCTGCAGGACCACTTCCCACAATAACGGGAGAATGTAAAAGAGGTGTCTCACCCGGAGAGGGAAATTCATATGGTTTCTCTTTGGTTAACATAATATTGTTATTGTTAACTTTTTTGGCGAGTTTCTGTTCATCTCTGATCGTTACATCTACAGTATATACAAAGATTTTGTCATTTTTGTGTCTGCAGTCCAGAGATTGCTTTTTTATTTCGTAAGTAAAACTGTTTCCGGGATTTTTTAATGTTTTTGCAATCTTTTTTTCGAGCTGTGCCTTTGTATGTGTGATCGGAAGTTTCAGCTGTGAAATTCGAATCAATTTTTCTCCTCCTTTGCGGCATTTTTGCCGGCCACTGCGCCGCTGCTCCATGCCCATTGCAGATTATATCCGCCGCATGTACCGTCAATATCTAGAAGCTCCCCTGCAAAATACAGATCCTTACAGAGCTTTGACTCCATGGTTTGAGAATTTACCTGTGAGGTATCTACTCCCCCGGAGCAGACCTGTGCCTGTGAAAATGACATACCATCCTGCACTTCAAGAGGAAATTTCCTTATGGCAGAAACCAGTTGTTTTTGTGATATAAGGATTTTGATAAGCTTTTCCGGGAAAAGTCCCACCAGGAGTTCTTTTTCTTTTTTATAGGGACATGCCTTCTTTCGTGCATACAGAAGTTTCTTTAATTCTTCTTCTGACAGCTCCGGCATGAAATTAATGCGGAGCTCTGCTTTATGTCCTTCTCTGACTGCACGTACTGCATAAGTGCTGAGCTGAAACACTGGGATTCCGGAGATTCCGTATTCTGTAAGCTGCAGCTCGCCATGTTCAGATTTACAGAATTTCCCATCTGTAAAAAGAGAAATCTCTCCTTCTGTACGTACGCCTGCCCATGCCTTAAAAGAAGAACCTTTACACTTCAGGGCAGTAAGTGCCGGATAAACCGGAACAATGCGGTGATGAAAGCTCTCTGCTAGCATATATCCGCTGCCGTCGGAACCTGAAACAGAAGATGCCCGGGATCCATTGGCAAGTATCAGTGCATCTGCATCATAGTGCCATCCTTTTGTCAGGATTTGGAAATTCTTTTCATTTGTCCCGGTTTTTATTTCTGTAACCTGTTCGTTTGTCTTTATTTTCACACCCAGCTGGCAGCCTCCATACACAGTACATCTACAACACTCTGCGCCTGATTGCTTCTCGGATAAAGATAGCCGTTCCTGTTTAAAGGATAGATTCCTATCTCTTTGAAAAACTCAATGGTATTCTCGACAGAAAACTCTCTGAGTGCATCTTCGACAAATTCCGGATGTTCGCCTCTGTATGCATCATCCGGTCTTGCAAGATTGGAAAAATTACATCTGCCGTTTCCTGTAGCACAGATTTTCTTTCCGGGTTTCTCGTTCTGTTCCAGAACAGTGACTGCTGCCCCGTTTCGGCCGCCATGATCGCTGCCATCAGTCCACAGCTCCTGCTCCTGTGATCACTACCTGTCTTTTTTTCATAAAGTTACAAGTCCTTTATCAACCATTTTCTGCAGGGACATCAGAACACCCAGTTTTGCATGTTCCCAGGTAAGTCCTCCCTGAAAATACACTGCATATGGAGGCTTCATCGGACCATCTGCAGAAAGCTCGATGGAAGAGCCCTGTACAAAAGCACCTGCTGCCATGATAACCTGACTGTCATATCCGGGCATATCCCATGGCTCCGGATCCACATAACTGTCAACCGGTGCTGCTGCCTGAATACCCTTACAGAACGCGATCAGACCTTCCGGTGTGCCAAGGCTTACTGCCTGAATGATGTCCTGACGTGGCTCTGTGGAATCCGGGATTACCGGGAATCCAAGTTTCTCATAAATATTTGCCGCAAACACAGCTCCCTTTAACGCACCCTTGGTAACCATCGGTGCAAGGAAAAATCCCTGGAAGAAAGAACGGTTGACTCCCAGAGTTGCGCCTACCTCACTGCCAAGTCCGGGACAGGTCATTCTGTAAGAAGCATTCTCCACGCACTCCTTAGTACCTGCAATATAACCGCCGATAGGCGCAAGTCCGCCGCCCGGATTTTTGATCAGAGAACCAACGATCATATCAGCTCCCACATCACTTGGCTCAATGGTATCTACAAACTCACCGTAGCAGTTATCCACCATACAGATTACATCCGGTTTAATACTCTTTACAAAAGAAATCAGTTCTCCAATCTGTTTTACAGAGAAAGACGGACGTGTCTGGTATCCTTTGGAACGCTGGATCTCCACAAGACGTGTTTTTTCATTGATTGCTTTACGGATGCTGTCATAATCAAAGGTTCCGTCTTCTAACAGTTCCACCTGACGGTAACTTACTCCATATTCTGCGAGAGAACCTTTTGACGGGCGGATGCCGATTACCTCTTCCAGAGTATCGTAAGGCTTTCCGGCAGGTGCCAGAAGTTCATCACCCGGACGGAGATTACCGAATAAGGCAATGGCCAGCGCGTGAGTTCCGCATGTGATCTGCGGGCGTACCAGACAGGCTTCCGTATGGAAAGTATCTGCATAAACCTTTTCAAGTGTTTCCCTGCCAATATCGTCATATCCATAACCGGAAGAACTTCCGAAGCATTCTGCGCTTACTTTATTTTTCTGCATGGCAAGAAGCACCTTCATCTGGTTATATTCTGCCGTTTTATCAAATTTTTCAAATCTTTCTTTTAAAGATTCCTCAATCTTATGACCAAAGTCATAAACCTCTGAAGAAATCCCAAGCTGTGCGTACATTTCTTTCATAATTTGTTTCGTCCTCATTTCTGTTTGCATTATTATCTTTATTTTATCTCTGAATTTCACTTATTCTGTATCAGTGATTTTTAAGAAAAATTCGGTTATAAAATTCCTCTGTCCCTGCATACCTTCAGCATTTCATCAAGGATTCTGTCTTCATTATAGTCAAATTCATCCTTATTCATCCAGATGGTATCCTTCTCCCTGCGAAACCAGGTCAGCTGGCGTTTTGCAAAATGTCTGGTATCTCTTTTCAGGATCCTGACCGCTTCCTCTAACGGATACTCGCCATCCAGATATGCAAGGATTTCTTTATATCCAAGTCCCTGCATGGAAACCATCCCCCTGTGGTATCCCATATCTTTTAACTTCTGCACTTCCTCAAGGAGTCCCTCTTTTAACATCTCATCAATACGGTCATCAATCCGTTTATAAAGAAGTTCCCTTGGTACATTCAGCACAAAATATGCCAGATTATAAGGGGTTTCGTGTTCCTTCTGCTCCTGATTATGTGCGGAGATCGGCGACTGGTTCTGATGATAAAACTCCAGTGCCCTGATCACACGTTTTACATTATTGGCGTGGATTTCCCCGGCACTGACAGGATCAACATCCAAAAGCATCTGGTGCAGATATTCATTTCCCTTCTCTGCAGCAAGCTGTTCCAGCTCCTGACGGTATCCGTCTTCCTGCTCTGCCTGAGTAAAATCAATATCCTTTGTAATAGCCTGTATATAAAATCCGGTTCCTCCTACCAGAACAGGAATTTTCCCCTTGGCATAAATTTCTTCCATGGCAGCTTTTGCCATCTGCTGGAATTTCACGATATGAAATTCTTCCTGAGGCAGCAGTTCATCTACCAGATAATGCTTTACTCCCTGCATCTCCTCCGGCCGATCTTAGCTGATCCAATATCCATATATTTGTAGACCTGCATGGAATCAGCAGAAATGATCTCTCCGTTTACTGCTTTCGCAAGAGCAATGGATAGATGGGTTTTTCCTGCTGCCGTCGGTCCTGTAAGAACGATCAGTGGCTTTTTCATAATAGCTCCTTATATATAAACTATACAATACGTTTAAATTTCTTTTCCAGTTCTGTTTTAGTCATGGAAATAATCGTCGGTCTTCCATGAGGACAGTGATAGGGATTCTCCAGTGTAAGCAGTTCATCGATCAATGCATTTGCCTCCCGGTCGGACATCTGATGATTTCCCTTTACCGCAGCCTTACATGCCATGGTGGCCAGTCTGGAAGCAAAGATTCCAAGTGGATCCTTATCCTTCTCAGAAGCAAGATTGTCAAGCATTTCCAGAAAAAGTTCTTCCTCCGTAAGACCGTACAGATTGGCCGGGACTGCATTGATACAGTATTCCTTACCGCCAAATGGTTCAATCTCAAATCCAAAATCCTCGAAATATTTACGGTTAGCCTTAAGAAGAGCTTCTTCCTGAAGATTCAGGGATACGATCAGCGGCGGACTGAGATACTGGGATTCTACTGTCTGCTCACGAAACCTTTTTACGAAACGCTCATAATAAACCTTTTCATGTGCCGCATGCTGGTCGATAATAAAAAATTTATCCTCAAACTGAACAAGCCAGTAAGTATCAAAAATCTGTCCGATCAGCTGATGACGGCTTCGGGATTCAGGAGCAAGAAGTTTCTCTTCAAACAATTCTAACTGTTGTGGCTTTTGCTGTTTCTCTACTTCCTGTGACATATTTACCTGCATTGCATCAGGCTGTTTTTCATGTATATTTTTATCGTTTATTGTTCCTTCGAAAAGCTTCTCCTCTGCTTTTGTAAAAGGATCTTTTGTCTGATAAATCTTTTGCTCTCGTACTGCCTGTTCCGCCATAGTGATAGTTCCTCGCGGAAGTGTTGAATAAGAAGAAATCTGTTTTTTATCCATAGCAGTACCTGGTGCAGATACTGTCCTATCATTGCCTTTTATCGACACATTCGAAGTACGATTAACTGTATTCGCTACTTGTGTTCGATACTCCGGCATTTCAGCACGACGTTTCATTTCAAATGGCTCCGGTACATCCCCCGGTTTCACCACAGACGACAGTTTCTTTACCGGTTCTTCTTTTCCAAAAGGTACTGTCTGGATCATTTCTCTTGTAGTAAGCGCCTTATGAACTGTCTCATAAACGGCATCGTAAACTTCCGTTCCTCTGGCAAACCGTACTTCCATCTTACTTGGATGTACATTTACGTCCAAATCATTTCCCTCCATCTGAATATGAAGCGAAACAAACGGAAACTTATGTTGCATAAGAAACCCCTTATAGGCATCCTCGATTCCCTTTGCAATGATCCTGTTTTTTACAAAGCGTCCGTTAATATAGTAATTCTCAAAAGTACGGTTGCCTCTGGAAATCTCCGGTTTTCCCACAAAACCCTCAATCTTCATGAAATCATTCTCGTAGGATACTTCAAGAAGTGCTTTGGTAATATCTCTTCCATATATATTATAGATCACATCTTTTATATTGTAATTACCGGATGTGTGAAGCTTCACCTGTTTATTCTGGATATATTTAAAAGAAATCTCAGGATGGGACAATGCCAGCTGTTCCATCAAAGTGCTGACATAATTTCCCTCCGTAGTATCTGATTTCAGAAACTTGCTTCTTGCAGGTGTATTATAAAAAAGGTTTCTCACCAGGAAAGTAGTTCCTTCCGGAGCCCCCATATCCTCTAAAGACTCCTGTACACCACCATTGATCACATAGCGGACTCCGCTTAATGCAGATGGAGTTTTTGTGATCAGTTCCACCTGTGCAACAGCGGCAATACTGGACAAAGCCTCACCGCGAAATCCAAGAGACGCAATGTGTTCCAGATCCTCAACCTTCTCAATCTTACTGGTGGCATGACGCAAAAATGCCAGGGGTACCTGATCTCTTTCCATACCCCCGCCATTATCTGTGATACGTATCATCTTTTGCCGCCGTCTGTGATCTCCACTGTTACAGCAGTTGCTCCTGCATCAATTGCATTCTCCACAAGCTCCTTCACAATGGAGGACGGACGTTCCACTACCTCACCGGCAGCAATCTTATCTATGGTCTGCTGATCTAATACTGCGATTTTTCTCAACTTTTATCACCATCTGTTCTTAATCTTGTTCTGTAGGTTATAAAGTGTATTCATTGCCTCGATAGGAGTCATGTTTCCCATATCAAGACCCTTGATTTCTTCTATGATGTCATCATCTTTAACGGTATCAAACAGGGACATCTGTGCCATATCCATCTGATCATATACCGGCTTCTTCTTTTTCGTCGTGGTTAAATCCTTTACTGCTGCCGTAATATCCGCATCACTGAGCTCCTCTACCAGTTCCTTCGCACGCTGGATTACAGAATCAGGCACACCTGCCAGCTTGGCAACCTGAATACCATAGCTCTTATCTGCACCACCCTGAACAATTTTACGTAAGAATACGATATCGTCTCCTTTTTCTTTAACTGCAATACAGTAGTTATTCACTCCTGGGATTTTTCCCTCCAACTCGGTAAGCTCATGATAATGAGTTGCAAATAAAGTCTTGGCACCACAGAGCTTGGTGTTGCTGATATGTTCGATTACCGCCCACGCAATGGCAAGTCCATCGAAAGTACTCGTACCACGTCCAATCTCATCAAGGATCAGAAGGCTTCTTGCAGTTGCATTTCTCAAAATATTAGCAACTTCTGTCATCTCCACCATAAATGTACTCTGACCACTTGCCAGGTCATCTGATGCACCTACACGTGTAAAGATTCTGTCAACAATTCCGATGTTTGCTTTTTCAGCAGGGACAAAGCTTCCAATCTGTGCCATCAGTACGATCAGGGCAGTCTGTCTCATATATGTAGACTTACCTGCCATATTTGGACCTGTGATAATGGATACCCTTTTTTTATGGTTGTCCAGATATGTATCATTTGCAATAAACATATCGTTCTCAATCATCTGCTCTACAACCGGATGACGGCCATTCTTGATGTCAATCACACCTGTTGTGTTTGTTTTTGGACGCACAAAATGATTTCGTTCTGCAACCAGTGCAAGAGAAGCAAACACATCTAATGCGGCTACTGCCTTGGCTGTTTTCTGAATACGCACAACCTCTTTACCGACAGTATCACGCACATTACAGAATAATTCATATTCCAGCGCATAAAGCTTGTCCTCTGCACCAAGAATTAAATCTTCCAATTCCTTCAATTCCTGTGTAATGTAACGTTCTGCATTAGAAAGTGTCTGCTTACGAATATAGTTGTCAGGTACCTGGTCTTTAAATGTATTGGTAACCTCCAGTGAATAACCGAATACACGATTATATTTAATCTTCATTGTCTTGATACCGGTACGCTCACGTTCCCTTGCTTCCAGTTCGGAAAGCCATTTTTTGCCATCTGTTCTGGAACGGCGGAATTTATCTACATCTTCATTATAGCCCTCTTTAATAATGCCTCCATCCTTCTGTGCAAGAGGCGGATCTTCCACGATGGCACGTTTAATCAGATCTGTTACATCTTCCAGAGAGTCCATATCTTCATAAATTTTCTGAAGCAGGGGAGTCTTAAATTCTTTTAATACCTGTTTTATATATGGAAGCATTTCCAGTGAAGAAGCAAAAGCGATCAGATCCCGCGGATTAGCTGACTTATAACTGATACGGCTGATCAGTCGTTCCAGGTCATAAACAGGTCCCAGATATTCCCTGATCTCATCCCGGAGCATTCCGTTTTTATTTAACTCTTCCAGTGCTTCCAGACGTTGTTCGATTTCATCTCTGTCGATCAGTGGCTGCTCCACATAACTGCGGAGAGTTCTTGCCCCCATTGCTGTTTTTGTCTTATCCAGTACCCAGAGAAGAGAACCTCTTTTCTGTTTCTCCCTCAGGGTTTCCACAAGTTCCAGATTCCTGCGACTGGAACTGTCAATAAGCATATATTTCTCTGCTGCATAGGGACGGATAGTTGTCATATGGGACAAGGCTGTTTTCTGGGTTTCTTTCAGATATAAGAAAAGAGCTCCTGCAGCAATGATCCCGCAGTCATAATCACCAACGCCCAATCCCTCCAGAGAACCTACATGAAAATGATCTTTTAGTGTGCGGCGGCACAACTCGTCATCGAAATACCAGGAATCCAATGAAAAAACACAAATCCCAAGACGGTTCTGCAAGTCATCTGTATCTATATTAGACATATAAAAAGAATCATTACAGATAATCTCTGCAGGAACAAATTTATTGATCTCATCAAGAAGTTTCTGAGGTTTGTCCACCTCAGTAAGGAAACAGTCACCTGTTGTAATGTCTGCAATAGCGCATCCGAAATGTTCTTCCATAGACACAATAGACATCAGGTAATTATTCTTTGTCTCATCAAGAGCAGCAGCATCCAGTGTGGTTCCTGGGGTTACGATCCTTACAACCTCACGCTTTACCAGTCCTTTGGCTTTTTTAGGATCCTCTACCTGCTCACAGATTGCTACCTTATGACCCCGCTCGATCAGACGATTAATATAAGTCTCCGCAGCATGATAAGGGACACCACACATGGGTGCCCTCTCCTCTAATCCGCAGTCCTTTCCTGTAAGGGTAATCTCCAGTTCCTTGGTGACAAGCAATGCATCATCAAAAAACATTTCATAAAAATCTCCCAGACGGTAAAATAGAATGCAGTCTTTATATTGTTCCTTTGTCTTGCAGTATTCCTGCATCATCGGACTCATTGCCATTTAATTGTTATCTCCTATCTTCATAACAGCTCACTACTGTTTTTTATCTCATATATATTGTATTTTTGACATCTTAAGATTTTAACATGAATAAATAGAAGATGCAAGAACTACATTGTTTCCGATTGATTTTTTACTTTTGCAGATGCTATAATTATAGTATTCTCATATATGGAAATCTATCAGAATAGTCTTTGATTTTTATAAAAATCGTACAATTCTGTAAAAAAGAGAGGGAATCTTATGCGTATCCAGAAACTTCACATTAAAAACTTCCGATACATTCGCAGTCTTGAAATCTGTGATATAGAAAATGCCTTAATACTGGTTGGAAAAAATAACGTGGGAAAAACAGCAGTTCTCAGCGCGCTCTGCGCAGTAGGCGGGCAATACGAGATTGCAGAAACTGATTTTAATGAAAAAAAACAAAATATAGAGATTGATATCACTCTTGAAATCACACAGGAAGACCTGGAACTTCTTCACAGACTCCGTAAAGTCAGTTCCTACCGGAGAATGGAAATCTGGATGAGGGAATTTCAGAAAAAGCTCCCATCCTATAAAGGTAATATGCTGACATTTTCCTACATTGCTAATTACAATGGGCGTATTCGATTGTCGGATGGATATCACAAAAACAATCCTGCCATTCGAGAAGTTTTTCCAAAGATATATTATCTGGACAGTCAACGTGATCTGAACGGAATTCAGGATAGTCTCTTATCATTTATGGAAGATGATCTGCTGAATCAGATGCGCGCCGACTGCTGCCTTTTTGACCGTTCCAAGAAATGCAATCACTGTTTTTCCTGTATCGGACTGATAAATCAAAAAATGCCGTCTCAGCTAAATGCTTTTGAGACTGAGAAACTTTTAGAATATAAATTGTACCAACTGAATCTTGACAGTTTTTCTCAGCGAGTCAACGAAAACTTTCATAAAAACGGCGGTACATCTGGAACCATCTGTTATGAATTGACCTGCAATACAGACAGGATTTTTCAGGTAAATGCATATCTGGAGTCAAAAGAGTCGCACGTACCGGAACATATTTCTTCTCTGGGAAAAGGAATGCGCAGTATTTATATGCTTTCTCTGCTGGAATCCTATCTGGAGGATGAAGAACGTGTCCCTGGAATGATTCTTATGGAAGATCCGGAGATTTTCCTGCACCCTACCTTACAGAAGAAATCCAGTGAAATTCTGTACAGACTTTCCAGAAAAAGCCAGGTTATTTTTACAACACATTCCCCAAATCTGCTGTTCCAGTTTAACAGCAGGCAGATTCGTCAGATGGTTTTGGATGAGGATGGATATTCAGTGATCCGAAGCCATACAAATCTTTCTGCAATCCTGGATGATCTGGGATTTACTGCCAGTGACCTTCTGAATGTCAGCTTTGTCTTTATTGTGGAAGGTAAACAGGACAAAAGCCGGCTGCCACTGCTTCTGGAAAAATATTATTCTGAAATTTACGATCAGAAAGGAAATTTGTCAAGGATTTCCATTATTTCTACTAACAGCTGCACTAACATAAAAACTTATGCCAATCTTAAATATATCAATCAGACATATCTGCGTGATAATTTCCTGATGATCCGGGATGGGGATGGTAAAGATGCAGAAGAACTGGCTTCTTCCCTGTGCAGGTATTATGAGGCTCGTAACCGTGAGGATATGGACAGACTGCCGCGTGTGACTCGAGAAAATGTTCTGATCCTGAAGTATTATTCCTTTGAGAATTATTTCCTGGATCCGAAGATAATGGAAAAAATCGGAGTGATAAAAAGTGAGGATGATTTCTACGAAATCCTGTTGAAAAAGTGGAATGAATATCTATACAAATTAAAAAGCGGTCAGCATCTCACAGAAATGATCGGCCATGCTCTCAAAAATACTACAGATATCAGAGAACATATGGAAGAAATCCGTATCTGTCTCCGCGGACATAATTTATATGATATCTTTTACGGAAGATTCCGTAAAACGAAACTGAAATCCTCAAATCCTATATAGAGGAGGCTCCAAGGGATACTTTTAAAGATATTCTGGATGCAATTGACCGTTTTGTTTATTTTGAGAACAGAAAAAAATAATTCATGAAGAGGGATGCCACGCATGGCATCCCCTTTTCATCAGGAAACTGTCATTACTTTTCCCATAAACAGTATTTCGTCATTGCTCCTGTCATAGATCAGGAAGGCAAAAGGACGAGAGAGTTCCACATTTTTGATAACTGGTTCTTTCCCCTCTACAGCTGACATACATTCCATGATAACTGCTGTCACTGCTGCTGCTTTCGTGCCGTTTTCATCCAGTTCCAGTTTTGTTTTCTGCAGTATCGTATCTACATTTACATTTTTGTCTGCAATACCGGAGAAATCAGCGTTGCTGGAAAATATATTATCAAGCCCCAGGCTTGAGAGTATGTCATTTAGGATGACGGTAGTCTCAAAATCAAGTTTTGGCATCTTACATTGTACTTCGTCATACTCTGGCTGAGATTTCAGAAGTCCACCAATATCCAGATCCTCAAGTGTAAAATCGCCTTCATCGACAGGCAGGATTCCGACAAAACTCAGTCCGTTTGCATACTCCCTGTCAAATGCTGTTGCCTTATCATTTTCATAATACCTGTCTCCGGCACAGGTCATGTATTTTGTCTTTTCATTGTTTCCAAACTTCTCTTCTGTATCAGAAACATTCCAGGGTTCTCCACTCCATCCGGACTCAAAATATAGTGAATTAGTTAAGCACAGTCCGGTAGTATCATTGATCAGATCCGGGGTTATGATTTTCGGGATCAGCCCTTCCGTATTTTTGTCACACCAGGAATTAATGATACCGCATGTTTTCTCTGCAGCGGAAAAATCTACATTTTCCACTTTCAGCCCCAAAACCGTTCGTTACTGAATTTTTAAATTCTTCCTGTAATGTCAGATTATTATCCACCCAGACTGCATCTGCAATCTTTAATTTTGACTTATATCCGTAACTCTCATCTTCAGTATTGTATTCTTTAATCTTGTTCAGATATTCCTTTGCATAGGATGCAAAATCATCGGTTCCCAGGTAATTACATAGAACTTCTTTTGTCTCTCCTTTTGCACCTTCTGCGATCATGCCCAGCGCAAAATTAAGGCTTGTGGGACTGAACATAATATTTTCCCCATTGACTGCCGCAGAGATTTGGTCTGTCATTTTTACGGAATTCTGTAATGTCACGACTTTGTCGATACTGGCTCCTTTATTACCGGACACCGTGTCTTCATTGCTGCTTTGGATTTCACTGGCTTCTGCGGAACCGGCATATATGCCGACAGCTGGCAGTGCGGCAGTCATAGCTGCCAGTATTCCGATTAAGAGTTGTTTTCTTATCATAAGGCGTTTCCTCCTCTGGCATTTTCTTTAGTTTAACATATTTTTCTTTCGGTTTTGTAATCTGTGGAAAATAGAATACCTTCAACATTGCAGGTACATTGGTGTTAGGGGATTCCGTATCAGGAATGACAAAGCAAGCTTATCCCGCTTGATCTCGATAAGAATTACTTTTCCATTTTTTTGGATAATTATATCAAAAAGCTCCAACTGTAATTTTTATGCAATGAAAGATTTCCTTTTCAAAGAAGCAAAAATATTGTATCATAGTAATAATCTGGGCTTTTTGCCCGATGTATCTGTCATGTACAGAACAGTAACTTATGATAAAAATTCTGTTGAGAGGAGAATTTATGTTCGAAACGATCATTGACACAATCAACACATTTCTTTACAGCAAATTGCTGATTGTGATATTAATTGGTTCCGGTATCTATTTTACTATTCGGACCAGATTTCCGCAGGTACGTTTATTCCGGAAAGCCTGTAATGCTGTAATGGAGAAGCCAGAGGGAAAAGAAAGTGTGTCATCCTTCAGGCACTGATGGTCTCTACAGCATCTCGTGTAGGGACAGGCAACATTGTGGGAGTATCTTCCGCTATCTGCATCGGTGGTGTAGGTTCCGTATTCTGGATGTGGATCATTGCCATTCTTGGCAGTGCATCAGCTTTAGCAGAAAGCACACTGGCACAGATATATAAGAAAAAAGGGGAAGATGGCAGGTGTTATGGTGGTCCAGCTTATTATATAGAAGCAGCACTGCACAGCAGAGAATTGGCTGTGGTTTTCTGTATAGCCATGATCCTAACTTATGCATTTGGATTTAATATGCTGGCTTCTTACAATCTTCAGTCTACCTTTGCCAGCCAGCCATTTTACAATGCAGAGATTACGCCCTGGATCATTGGAGGAATTCTGTCACTGGTAATGGGATGGTGTCTGCTGGGTGGCGGTAACAGAATTGTGAAAGTAACCTCTACCCTGGTTCCATTTATGGGAATTGCATATATTCTGGTATCTCTGTTGGTCGTAGTATTGAACATCGGACAGCTTCCGTCAGTCATGGCACAGATTTTCAAAGAAGCATTTGACTTTAAAGCCATTTTTGCCGGTTTTGCCGGATCGGCCATGATGCAGGGAATCCGAAGAGGTCTGTATTCCAATGAAGCAGGTATTGGTTCTGCACCAAATGCAGCAGCGTCTGCAGTAGTCAGCCATCCGGTCAAGCAGGGACTTGTACAAATGTTGTCTGTGTTTATTGACACATTATTATTGTGTACTGCAACTGCCATGATGTGTCTGGTATCTGGTGTGATACCTGCAAAAGAACTTCAGGGTGCACCATGGGTGCAGGCAGCACTTCACAAGACACTTGGTTCTTTTGGCCCATATTTTATCATGATCGCCATGGTATTATTTGCTTTCACCACATTATTGGGAAATTGTTTCTATTGTGACAATCTGCTGACTTATATTCATAAAAAACAACCGGACAGGAAATTTATGACAGGATTTCGCATTGTATCAGCATTGGCGGTATTTTGGGGTGCAGGTATGGAAATGACATTACTGTGGCATATCTCCGACGTATTAATGGGGGTAATGGCGTTGATCAACATTCCGGTGATCCTGATACTGTCCAATACTGTAGTAAAAACATTAAAAGATTACGAAATACAGATTCAGCAGAAAAAGAATCCTGTATTTTTCAGTAAAAATATTGATCTGAAGCAAAAAACAGATTACTGGAACGAAAAAAACTAACCAATAGTTAATAAAAATCCCAGACGGAAAGACAAAAATGCAATGTAAAAAATTCCCATTGAAATCAGACAAAAGCAGGGCAGAAACAGCATTAAAACTGTTTCTGCTCTGCTTTTATATTCAGATGATATCATGTTTTATCATTTCACTGTAACATCTAAGAAACAGAAGCTATTTCTTTGTCTTGAATTTCTTCATTGCGGAATATGGACTGTAAACTCTGGACTTGTTCTTGGAGGTTCTATTCCAGGAACGTACTGTCACATACCAGTTGCCTTTCTTTACGTTTGTAAAGGTTACAGTTACGGTATTTTTGCCTTCTGTACGTTTCACATATTTCTTAACCGGATATTTCTCACCTGCGGAAGTCTTGTATTTGGTTCCAAGCAGGATTTCATAACCTGTGGCATTTTTGCATTTTGTGTAAGTAACAGTTACTGTGTTTCCTTTTACAGTAATATCCGTGATCTTTGGTTGCTGTGGTGTAATAACAGTGATCTTAATCTTCTTAATCTTTGTCCAGGAACCATAGACCTTATTGCCCTGTGTATCCAGAACCCAGCTTCGGGCTGCCACATACCAGGTATCTTTTGCCAGATATCGGAAAGATGCCTGTGGCTTGCCTGTTGAGGAAACTGTTTTGCTGAACTTTCCTGTCTGAATCATGTTTGATTTCTTACTGATCACGAAGTCATAACCCTGAGCACCTGCACATCCTTTGGAAAGTTTGACAGTTAATTTATTTCTGTCAATGGAGTGGCTGGAAATCTTTGTGTCTGCAGGTCGCAGGTATGCACCGTTTTCATCTGTGATACTTCCGTCTGTGTGAATGACTCTGCCATTGAGAGATTCTGTACCAAATGCTATGAAATAATCCTGTCCTTTGGAAAGGGTAAAGTCAGCATATGGAATACTGCGCTCAAATGCACCGCCTACCGTTACAGTCTGGATGCACTGCAGAACCCCATTCTCAACATCATACCAGAACAGATTTGCCATAAGTCCTGCACAGGAGACATCTGTTTTTACAGAAAGCACAGCCGGGAAATCAAAAACTCCGCTTCTTCCAAGATGGAAACCGAAATTATTCTGGTTTGCGGAGATCAGGCTGTATAATACTGCTGGAATATGTTCTGCTGTGTTTGTAACAGAAAGATCGGTATCTGCAGGTGTTTCTGCTGTAATGGAAGTACCGTTGATCTTCCATATGAAACCATTCTCCATATCAAGATTCAGGGAAATATCTTTTCCTTTTATCCCGGATAAAACGGAAGCAGGAAGTGTCCTGGCACCATTCATGATAATGGAGATGGTATCTTTTTCTTTGGATGTCTTGATCAGATCATTAACAGTATCCCAGCTTTTCTTCTGGAAACTTCCCTCAATGTAAGGTTCCCCGTCACCAAGTTTTCCGAGATTTTTTTGTATCCTGATGTTTGCATCGTTTACAGGTGTAAGTTATGATTCCGTCAGTTTCTGTAGTTGGTTCTGTAGTGATAACGCCGTTGTCATAGTCATGGC
>ENA-OQCP01000127-OQCP01000127.1-human-gut-metagenome-genome-assembly--contig:-NODE-127-length-30114-cov-3.294027_pt1 | contig 30114 bp, 38 predicted proteins | sample MGYA00242760_ERZ504583 | MGnify/ENA primary metagenome ERZ504583 (study PRJEB26092, sample SAMD00036308) | human gut metagenome | host: Homo sapiens | study: EMG produced TPA metagenomics assembly of...
TGAAAATGACATTGGATTAGTCTTAATAGAACGGATTTGTTGAATCTTTTGAATGCGATTTGCCAGAAGGAGCAGAGATCATCGGATCTTAGATATCAGTATGTTCAACTCAATAATAGTTGTAAGCAATTTCAGACCGAAAAAAAGCGGAATTTTATATAAGTTTGTTATGCAGTATTTATTTGCTGCAATAATTGTTTTAATTGCACCATTAGCGATTGTTCTTTATATGGCAATACCTGTTCCGGATGATAAAAGAGATGCATTGCTTATTGTATCGGTAGCGGTTACCGCAATAATTATTGTGACTTGCCTGATTATTTGCTATACCATAATGAAAAAACGAAAGAAACGCAAAAACCTAAAATTTGCAAAAGATAATAAAGAGAATGTAGAAAATATACAGGCTGCGCTTGTCAATTTGCGTTGCGAATACTCGTCGATAGATTCCGAATTGCGTAAGATATATGATTCATACAATGTTGAGCCGGAACACCGCAACAAATCAGCGATGAGCTATTTGGCGAGTGCTGTGCGAGCCAATGCAAATATAAATGTATTTGATGTGTTGCGCAAATATGATGAGATAACTGCAATCAGTGAAATGAAGGCTGCGCAAAGTGCGGCTCACGGTGAAATGATGACGGCATTGGAATCACAAGCCCGCGCGGCACAGGAAGCGGCACGGACTGCACATGAAGATAGAAGAGACATAGCTAATACTTTGAACAATATACACGATTATCAAATGTGGGGACATTGATTGCCGGAGAATACTATAATATAAGTAATAGCCCCGCCCGAAAATTTCGGGCGGGGCTATGTGCATTTTTTACATCAGCGATCTGTAGAGCTCTGCAAGCTCAGCAACGCTCGTGTCGCGCGGGTTGCCAGGGCGGCAGGCGTCGTCATATGCGGACTGCGCAAGGAACTCGACATCCTCGGGCTTGACGATTTCCTTGAGGTCGGCGGGGATTCCGACGTCCTTTGCAAGCTGTCTGACTGCGTCAACAGCCGCCTTGCGGTATTCGTCAACGCTCATGTTCTCCGTGCCCTCAACGCCCATAGCCTTCGCTATGTCGCGGTATTTCTCGCCGGTCGCGGGTGCGTTGTATTCCATGACGGTCGGCAGGATGATAGCGTTTGCCACGCCGTGAGGGGTGTCATAGAGCGCGCCGAGCGGGTGAGCCATCGAGTGTACTATGCCAAGACCGACATTCGAGAAGCCCATGCCTGCGACATACTGACCGAGAGCCATGCCCTCGCGTCCCTCGGGGGTGTTTTCAACGGCACCGCGAAGCGACTTTGAGATTATCTCGATTGCCTTGAGGTGGAACATATCGCTCATTGCCCATGCGCCCTTGGTGATGTAGCCCTCGATAGCGTGGGTCAGAGCTCCATGCCTGTTGCGGCGGTCAGTCCTTTGGGCATGGAGGACATCATGTCGGGATCGACAACGGCGACCACCGGAATGTCGTGAACATCTACGCAGACCATCTTGCGGTTCTTTTCGGCGTCGGTGATAACATAGTTTATCGTGACTTCTGCTGCAGTTCCCGCCGTGGTCGGGACGGCGATTATCGGAACGCACTTGTTCTTTGTCGGCGCAACGCCCTCAAGCTTCTGACATCGGCGAACTCGGGGTTCTGATGATTATGCCGATAGCCTTTGCGGTGTCCATCGAGGAGCCGCCGCCGATAGCGACGATGCAGTCTGCGCCGCTCGCCTTGAATGCCTCAACGCCGGACTGAACATTCTGAATGGTCGGGTTGGGCTTTATTTCGCTGAACATCTCGTATGCGATGCCCGCGTCGTCCAGAACATCTGTGACTTTCTTCGATACGCCGAACTTGATGAGGTCTGGGTCGGATGCGACGAAAGCTTTCTTGAAGCCTCTTGCGGTTATCTCTTCGGCAACCGCCTTGACTGCGCCCGCGCCATGATATGAAGTTTCATTGAGAACGAATCTGTTGTACATAATTTTTACCCTCCCGGATATTTTTTTGATAAAGCTGTATTGATAAAACTTTATCTTTTTCTTAATCCTATCATTAATTTTTAAGCGCATTTTAAAGCTCGTTTAAATAAATTGTGAACACGGGAACCATCCGGGAGCGAAGTGTTGATTTAAACCGTACCGTTGTCCTGATAATCATGCAGAAGCTTCAGCAGCTCGGCGGCGTGCCGACCCTCGTCAACCGCATATTTTTGAAACATTTCTGCGGCTGTTTTGTCGTCCGAAGTTTCTTTCGCGTAGTTTTCGAAGTCGCGAACAAGCTCCGTCGAGTTCTGCCACGCCCTGAGAACTCTGTCGCGCGTGGTTATAACTATCTTTTTATCCTTGCTCATTTTGTCAGCCCTTTCGTTTTTTGTTATTATGCCCGATACGCCGCGGAAAAATATCGGCGGAGAGTGTATAAAATTTGCCCTGCCGCCGAAAACTAATCTCCGAAGCCAAAATTGAAAGGAGAAGCATATATGCAGCTTACACAGAAAGAAAAAGAATTGCTAAAGGATCTCAAGGGACAGGAGAAGCTCTGCGTCGAGAAATATTCTCAGCATGCCGCGGCGGCAAATGACGAGCAGCTCAGTCAACTTCTGAACTATCTCGGCGGCGTTGAGCAGAGGCACCTTGATATCATCACGAAGATCGACAGCGGCGAGATTCCTCAGCCCGCAGCAGGGGAGGCGGCTCCGAAAAATGATTCAAGCAGACCTATTCGGTCAGCGAAACGCAGGAAAAGAAGAACGACTGCTATATCTGTTCCGACCTGCTCGCCACAGAAAAGCACGCCTCCGCGCTCTATGACACCTGCATCTTCGAGTTCAAGAACGAACAGCTCAGAACGGTTCTCAACTCCATCCAGCGCGAGGAGCAGGAGCACGGCAAGAAAATATATGACTATATGTCCGCGAACAATATGTATTCGTGATGCAAAAAGGCCGTCCCTCGGGGCGGTCTTTTACATAAGCCCTTGACCGTCGGGCGCGATTGTGATATCCTTGCAGTGTGAAAAATATGATTTGACGGAGTGAAGGAAATGAGAGTCAGCGCAAACGAAAGCAGAAAAATAATGGAGCGTATCGGCTTCCCGCAGGAGGCTGTAGACACTATCGGCGATTGCACCGAAAGAGTGTCCGAAAACGCGGATTTCAACGCCCTTGTCGATGAGTTCATCGCCCATCCCGAGAACCTCGACAGCGTGCTCGAAAGACTCAAGGCGCTCAGCGAACAGCTTGGCGAAAATGAGTATACAATGAATATGTGCCTGCTCCTCGGCGCGTGCCCCGCGCTGCGCGAGCGCTATGCCGAAAAGGGCATCGACGAGGCGATATTCTGGAAGAGCATTGAGGATATGCGCTGGAAGCTTCGCGAGTGCATGGACTGCGAAGAGGTCTGGGGCACTTTCGTCCCGCATTGGTACAGGGGCTTTTTCGAGATGACCCGCTTCGGACTCGGCAGATTCCAGTTCGAGAAGACGGACTTTGACGCCGATTACTATGAGAAGTGCGGCAACATCCTCAAACGTGGCGACACGGTCATAAACTTCCATATCCCCTCGGCAGGACCGTTGACCGATGAGAAGAGACTTGATTCATATAAGCAGGCATACAAGTTCTTCGGCGGCAAGGACGGCGAGCCCATGGCGTTCGTGTGCGGCTCGTGGCTGCTCTATGAGGGGCACAGGGAGTTCCTGCCCGAAAACAGCAACATACTTCGCTTCATGGACGATTTTGATATAATCAGAAGCGCCGACAGAGAGAAGTTCAGCGACGGCTGGCGCGTGTTCGGAAAATACAGCAACGGACCCGTTGATGACCTGCCCGAGGATACTTCTATAAGGCGCGCATTCAAGCAGAGACTTCAGCAGGGCAAGCCCACCGGCTACGGTTACGGCGTGTTCTTCTTCGACGGCGAAAGATACTCGGCAAATAACGAAAAATTTAAAAAAATTGTTGACAACCGGCTCGTTTTTTGATATCATAGCTGTTGTCGCACGGGAGTGCGACACATAAGGGCCACTAGCTCAGTTGGTTAGAGCACTCGGCTCATAACCGAATGGTCCGGGGTTCGAGTCCCTGGTGGCCCACCAAGAAGCGCCGATTTTCGGCGCTTCACAAATATAGGGGTATAGCTCAGTTGGTAGAGCAGCGGTCTCCAAAACCGCGTGCGAGGGTTCAAGTCCTTCTGCCCCTGCAAAACAAGACACCTGCGGGTGTCTTTTTGTTTTGGCTCGGATTGAATAATTTGAACACTCGGCACGCGGAGCGTGTCGAGGGGTGCGGGTCTCCGGTGGAGACCTCTGCACGAAGTGCAGAAGCACCGACCGAGCCGGCAGGCGAGACCAAGTCCTTCTGCCCTGCCAAAAAGAAACAGTCACCGTTTTGGTGACTGTTTCTTTTTTGTTAGACAAAATTTGTCCTCGCACGCGCGTGCCGGGCTTCGTCGCCGAGCGCTGCCGGTGGCAGATGCAGCGAGGCGAGGATGGCGCAGCGGTCAAAAGGGGTTGCGAAGCAACTTCAAGTCCTTCCGTGAAGACACCATTGAAATCTGCACCCTTAAGTTAAATGGTGTTTTTTATAGAATTCAGTATTCATGCGGCTTTTTGAAGCTGCATTTTTCTTTTTTTGCAATTGACCGCAGATTTATAAGTTGAATTATGTTGAATTCTATAAAACAATTTTACGATATTTTCCGTAGAAATTGGAAGTAATACGGAAATGTGTTATAATAATCTTAGACCGACGGCGGCGGAATGCTCTCCAAAGCTTTTCAACCTTTGATTTCGTGTTATAATATGCTGAAATGAGGTGATTTAATGTTACATCCCTTAAGAAGAAAAAAGATGTCCTCAACGGAGTGCGTAGATACAATTCAAGAGGTCGTATACGAATACCTAAAACCTTTAGGCTTTTATAAATTCGGCAGAACAATGCATCGATTTGTTGAGGAAGATATTTCGCAAGTAATTCATTTTCAGAATGGGTGTCCGCAGAAAGGCGTTCGTGAAAAACTGTGGATTAATATTGGCATTCGTGTTCCGGAATGTGCAGAAAAGAAATTTAAAATTTCAGAACCGATGAAAAAATATTATCACGAATACGAATGTAATATACGAACTCGCCTTGGCTTTTTAATAGATGGCGAAGATACATTTTATGACTTGCGAAAAAGTCCCAAAATGATAGCGACAGACATTATTGAGCGAATTAAAAAATATGTAATTCCTGTTTTTGATGTTCTAAATAGCCGCAAATCTATCTTGCTGTATCGAGTAAACTATCCGTCCTTTGATCAACTCGGGAATCGCTTAATTACTCTTGAAGAAGCAATGATTTATGGTAGAAGCGGTGATATTGAAAAGGCAAGTGAGCTGTTTAACAAATACTATCAAAATGCACTTAACGAATATAACGTGGATGTTGAAAATGGCATAGAGACTTATTTGCATAAGGGTGAGAGAATGGTCTACCGTAATACAAAAACAGGAAAAACAGAAACAATCATAGCAGACAAAGACGGGTATGTTGTTACTTATTGTGCGAATCGCTGCCATATCGATTACCTTGAAACTTTAGCAACACAACTTGGAATAGCATTGAAATAATATAAAGGAGTGGCTGATTCGATTTCTGATGCTAAAGTGCAGTAAAAAGTGAGTAAATTTAAAATTGCACGGCTAAATTCAATAACGGTAACACACTGAGCTGACAAGATGAAACGCCTCTTGATATATTTCTAATAATAAAAATAATGCGAAGGTTCAAAAACATACAGCAAATTTGAAAGAATATCTTTTTATAACCCATTCACAAAACTCCTGTGCGTCAGCGCGGGAGTTTTACTTTTTCACTTTTAACTCTTCACTGATTTGCTCGGAGTTTTGGCAAGGTTAAAAGTAATAGTGAACAGTGAAAAAGTAAGGTAGCTTTTCTACATGCGGTAGAAAAGCATTTGGTAAAGGAGCGAGGAAAATGGCAGAAAGTTCGCTGATTATGAAATTTTTGATTGAGAGCGGATATTATGACGACAAAACGATGCTTAATAGATGTATCGAGATAAAAAGAATCCTTATCGCCTCCATAAATACAGCCAAAGGGAATAAGTAGCTCTGATACACGCAGATGTTATTTTTACTTCTTAGCGGCAAAGAAATGTTGACTTGATAATTTTTGCATGTTATGATGAACTCGCAGATATATAAAGGAGAGCCAACATGACGCGGCAGGAATTTGTTGATCAGCTTATAGAGAACGGAATAAATCCTGATATTGTATTGTTTGATTTTGACAACAATGTGAGGGACGGTTATTGCATAAGAAAAAACTATTTTCGTTGGGAAGTTCTGGAAAGGGAAAGAGGAACGGAGTTTTGTTGCATGGGTTTCCCGTCGGAGAGTGATGCATTGACCTACTTGCTCAATAAACTTCTCGGTATATACGCAAGTTGTTGATAAATCAACAATCGAAGTCGGAAGTGCCGATGATATCAGAAATAAACTTTCTTCTTTCGTTAAGGATAAATATTTTATTTGCAAATATTAAAATCAAGACATCTCAAGACATCTATTGAAACGCACATCTCATATATTAATATCAATTATAAGCGCTTCGCCGGGGACTGTTTCGAGATGAATTCTTCCGCAGTGCAACTGAACCTGCGCTTTTTGCGTCATTCCGCTTTGGGAGAGCGAATATATCTTCGCTTCATTCCCGGAAAACGGCATTTTGCGTCGATTGTCTCGCCCGTTTTGCTGTAAGCAAAGCAGTTTTCTCTGTGGATATACGGCAGCAATCACATCGGCGGCATCGACTGCGCCAACGGCTATATATACGCGCCTGTCGAGGACAAGGTTGACGAAAAGCATCTGTATAATTTCATCCTGCTCTATGACTGCAAAATGCTCAAATATACCGGGATATATTATGATATGTCGAGCGAGTATCTGACCGACGGCATCCAGTGGTGCGCGATAGACAGGGAAAACGGATATCTCTACACCTCGCAGTTTCACAATGTCGGCGAGATACTTCAATATTACCTCGAAACAATGACTTTCCTGCGCGCGATACCGCTCGAAGAGAAGTTCGACAGAATACAGGGCGGCTCGGTCTATAATGGCATGCTTTGTCTCTCCTATGACGCGGCGAACAGCACTCAGGAGCAGATAATCGCGGTCGATCCGAACACCGGCTCGGTTCGCGTGGAGTTCACAAGATATTGCCCGAACTATGACAACGAGGCGGAGGATGTCTGCGTTTATCCCATGGAGGACGGCTCGCTGTTCCATGTTGTCGATTACGATAAGCTCATCAACGAGAATGTGAGCCACTATAAGCCCGCAGAGCTGAATTTCCGAAGCTATTTTTATTCAAATATAAAGGAAGAGGTGGAGTTTATGGCAACATTACTTAAAAACTGCAGGATCTACGATGGAACGGGCAGCGACGCGTGAATGGTAGCGTTCTGTTCGAGGGAGACAGAATAATTGAAGTGGGCGATATTGACGAGAGCCGTGCCGACAGCGTTATCGACCTCGAGGGCAGGTCGCTCGCCTCCGGCTTTATCGATCCCCATTCCCACAATGACTGGTTCGCCATAAAGACGGAACCGCTCAAATATTTTGAACCGTTTATCCGCCAGGGCATAACCACATTCGTGACCGGAAACTGCGGCCTTTCCGCCATCGGCTTTGACGATGATACGCCCTATAAAGACAAGATAGGCGGCGGTCTTTTCTTCTTCAACGGCACTACCGGGAAATACGGCTCGATAAAAGAATTCAACGCCGCTATAGACAGAAATATGCCCTGCAATATCGCAACGCTCGTGGGTCATTGCTCGGCGCGTGCGTCTGTTTCCGGATATGAAAACAGAAAGCTCTCGGCGCAGGAGGAGGAGAAAATGCTCGGCATCCTCGAAGATAACCTGCGCGACGGCGCGGCGGGCGTCTCACTCGGCTTGATGTATGAGCCGGGGCTCTACGCCGACACAGAGGAGCTCAAAAAAGTTGTCAAGCTCTGCTGTAAATACAATAAGCCGCTCACCGTCCATCCGAGGGCGGAGAGCAAAGTCTCAATGTCCTACGATTCGCTTTTCGGACGTTCGCATCTGCTCAGAGCCGAGGATGAGCTCGTTGAAATATCAAAGGGTACGAACCTCAAGCTCCAGCATTCGCACGCGATATTTGTCGGCCGCCAGTCGTTCGGCGACAAGGATGAGTTCGTCGCCATTCAGAACAGCCTGCGCGAAAACGGCGTCGACGCGATGTTCGATATATATAATGAAACTCTGGGCGTGTCCGTCATAACGGTCGTGCTCCCCGTGTGGTATCAGGGAATGAGCAAAGAGGAGCGCAAAAAGCCGCTCAACAAGCTCAAACTCAGCGTGCTAATCAAGGCGACGAGCATACTTCTCGGCTTCGGCTTCAAAGATATTCAGATAGCGTATATCGGTCCGGGATATGAGAAATATGAGGGCAAGACCGTCCACGAGATAGCAAAGGAGAACGGAAAATCGGATCTCGATATGTATCTCCAGCTCTGCGAGGAGAGCGACTTCAAAGGCAGGGTCAATATGGGACCGTACAGCACTCCCGAGATAATCCGCGAGTTCGAGCATAACCCCAACTGCCTCTACATGACCGATGCTTGGGTCGAGGATTTCGGCGTTCAGAACCCGGCTATCTATGACTGCTATCCGAAGTTCCTGCGCGATTCTCTCAGAGGTACGGGCGACACTCTGCCCAACACCGTCCGCCGCATGACTGGCGCGACCGCCGACAGATTCATGCTCAAAGACCGCGGATATGTAAAGCCCGGCTATTTCGCCGATTTTACCGTGTTCGATGAGGACGAGACGAAGAACGCAACGCCCGATCAGACGAAGTCTTTCGGCATAAAGAAAGTGTTTATCAACGGCGAGCTCGTGCTCGATAACGATGAACTCAACAAATCCGCGCTCAAAACCACAGGCCGTGCGCTGACAGTGTGAAATATTATAAGGAGCTCTAAACCATGCAAACCGCAACCGACAAAAAGATAGACTTTCTAAACGACCTTGAGGGTACAAATATCGACAGCTCCGTATACCCGGAACTTGAAAGGCTCTCGCGCGATCGAAATCCCGAAATTCGCAACAGGGTCGCGCAGGTGCTGGGCGGTGCGCGCGGCGAATATATTGATATTTTGCTGCGTCTTATGAATGACCGGGATGAGCTCGTGAGGTCAATGCCTGTGATTCTCTGAGCGGAACCGACAGCGCGAGGCGATAAACGGACTTGAAAAGCATATCGCCGACAGCTCGGAACTTGTCCGCGGATATGTGTATTCGTCACTGTACGATACCGCGTCAATGAATCCGGCGGCTTATAAGAGCGAGGTGCGCGCTCTGCTTCTGTCTGCTTGTAAAGACGAAAAATCAGATCGGGCGGGAGCTATATTGCTTGTTCGCTGTATGCATTGGGTGAAGCCGATGCGGCGAATAAAATAAAATCATACATATCCTCCGAGGACTGTTATGTGAGAAACGCCGCCGTTCAACAGCTTCACGCCATTTGCGGCGATGCGGATATTTCGTGCTTCCGCAAAGACCTGCAGGCGCAGTATCACAAGGAGTCGGTCGGGTTTGTAAAAGATGCGCTTGAGAGTCTTTTGGAAGATATCCCGGCATAGCACAGTGAAATTGCATCAAAGAGCGTTCTCCGAAAAGAGGACGCTCTTTCGTCTTTTCCGTCTTGCTTCTTAGCCGTGCAATCTGATAGAATAGACTCATTAGTAGTGAATTTTTGGAGGACAACTCTGAAAATATTTAACGCCGCCGATTTCGGCATAGTCACGAATGAGGATATTTCGGAGAAGCTCGCAGAGTTTATCTCGGCATTGAAAGCTGAGGACGGGGAGAAGACCGCTGTGTTCGACAGCGGCACTTATCATATCGACAGCAAGCGCTGCAAGGAATATATGCTCGTTATCACCACACCGCCGGGGAGAAGGATTTTTCGCCCGACGAAACGCCGCATCTCAACGCCGTTCCGTTCTATTTCGGCGGCGTGTCGGATCTTGTTTTTGACGGCGGAGATTCGATTTTTGTTATCGACGCAAGGTGACTAATATAGCTATCGAAGACTGCCGAAATATAACTCTGCGTAATCTCGAGATACGCCACGCCCGCCCGGATATGCATGAGCTTTCGGTCGTTCGAAAGAGCGCGTTCAGCGTGGATTTCAAAATCGACAGCGACAGCAGCTTTTCGGTCTATGCACTATTATGCTAAATTTGACAAATGTATTTTTTCAGTGTATAATATAAAATGTCAAGACTTCCCAAAAGCTATTTTCGCCGGGATTTTTCGCCCGAATTTTATCCTGTTAAAAGCCGCTTTCGGCGGCGGGAAAGGGGATATTTTTTGTGAAAAAATCTGCTTTGATTTTTCTTGCTTTTTCTATATTGCTGCTTGCATCCTGCCAAAAACGCCCGAGTCTGTCATGGACGGAAATGTCCTTCGCGCAAAAAGCTCGAACGATTTGCTCGTCGAGTCCCTCGTGAGCGCTCCCGCCGATAACAGCAATCAGGGCGGCACGACCGTCGGCTATAAAAAAAATATGCCGCCTGATGCGCGTGATAAGAAACTGCACGGAGCTAAGAATTCATATAGACGAGTGCCGCAAAGAGCCGCATATCGCGGGGATAAGGGTATATTGATTGCGAGGTGCATCAGAGTGATACATAAATTCGGCAGATTTTTGGGCGGCGCGGCAGCCGCGCTTGTCTGCATAATGTTTATTTTCAGCGCGACCGTTTCGGCTTTGCCGCTGGATATCGGTTTTTCGACGACGAAATTGAGTGCCGAAGAGAGGAACAGATTTCTTGGGAGTATCAATTTTGAGTCGACAAATAAAGAGCCCGATTGGGAGTCGATATCCTGCTTTGATGTAAGCGACAGCGGATATATCGCCATTGTCGGTGAATCAAAAAATGGTCACAACAGCATATCGGTGTATGACAAAGACGGGAAGTTTGCCTATGGATATACTCTTGATTGCAGCGGGCGTTTCGGCGTCGGTTGGAACGGAGATAACATAGCCGTCTATTTTGTCAGGGAAGATATTGCAGCGACCTTTGACAGGAATGCAAATAATATCACTTGTGATGAAATACCGGATACAACTGCGAACAGTTCGTATTGGAGCAACGAGGTGCTTTATAAGACCCGGCGCGTCAAAAACGGAGTTCGTTATGAAATGAAGAACACCGGAAAAGTAGCGAGTGCTATATCGCCGTCGTACGCTGTTTTTGAGATGACGGAGCCGGACGGCACAGTGCATGTTATTTTTGACAATAGCAAGGATTATGATATAAAACTGATTAAAACATGCATTGAGGTGGTTGTGTCCTTTGCAGTGGTTGCGTCAATACTAACACTGAAAACCATTGAAGACCGTAAAAAAATAAAACAAAAAATAAATAAAAGCGAACTTAATTGCTGCAACCGGTGATTTGGCATTCATGAATGTATGAACGCTCAGAGCCAAAAAACAGTTGCAAACTGCGCGGAGCTCAAAATCCATATATACGAGTGCCGCAAAGAGCCGTATCTCGCGGCGTGTCGGATCTTGTTTTCGACGGCGGAGATTCGATTTTTGTTATCGACGGTAAGGTGACTAACATAGCCGTTGAAGATTGCCGGAATATAACTCTGCGCAATCTCGAGATACGCCACGCTCATCCGGATATGCATGAGTTTTTGGTCATTAGAAAAAGTGTATTCAGCGTGGATTTCAAAATCGACAGCGGCAGCAGCTTTTCGGTCTATGCACTATTATGCTAAATTTGACAAATGTATTTTCTCAGTGTATAATATAAAATGTCAAGACTTCCCAAAAGCTATTTTCGCCGGGATTTTTCGCCCGAATTTTATCCTGTTAAAAGCCGCTTTCGGTGGCGGGAAAGGGGATATTTTTTGTGAAAAAATCTGCTTTGATTTTTCTTGCTTTTTCTATATTGCTGCTTGCGGCATGCCAAAAAACGCCCGAGTCTGTCATGGACGGAAATGTCCTGCGCGCAAAAAGCTCGAACGATTTGCTCGTCGAGTCCCTCGTGAGCGCACCCGCCGATAACGACAATCAGGGCGGTACGACGCCCGTTCTCTCAAAAACCGAGCATCTCAAGCGCGACATTTCATCCGGCGGCATAACCGTGCATATCGACGCCGATATAAAAGTGCCGAAGATAACCGGAGATATACGGACATATTCCGCGCAGTATCGCTTCTTCGACCTGCTCGAGCTTGAAGACCTGTTCTTCTCCGGCGACGATCCGATGTTCAATCCCGGCTCGGAGAAAACGGCGGAGGACGATCCGTCTGCCGGGCTGCTCCCGGGCGGATTTTATTTCGGCGTGTCCGAAGTCCTGAGCGCTTCAAACCATCCGACTGCCTTGAAACCCGGCTGGGCAAAGGGCTGCAATATCTCTCCCGACGATGCGCGCCGCCTGTCGGATAAGCTTCTCGGTCGTCTCGGAATGACCGATTTTGAGCTCGTCTCTTCGCAGGTCGTTGAACCTCTGACCGAGCGAGGCAACCGTGCCAAACGCGGCAGATATGAATATAAATATGTCCAGGTTGCCGACGGAATACCGCTTTCGAGCGGCGAGCCTGACAGCACAGGATGCACCGTCGCAATAGACGACAGGGGCGTTGTCGACGCGAGGCTCACAAGGCTTGAGCTTGGCGAGTCGAAAATCGTAAACAGCAGAGTCATGACGCTCGACGGCGTTCTCGCGGTTTTGCAGAAGAAGCTTGCCGCCGCGGGACTTGTCAAAGATTCTATAGTAAAAGAGATAAGCTTTGAATATATGTCGGTCGAAGACCCCGAAACATATAATTCTACCGTGTTCCCGTGCTGGCGTTTCTGTATCGCTACTACCGCGACGCTGGAGCAATACGGCGAATATGAAAATGATATTATAATCAATGCCGTAACCGGTGAATTTTACGCCGTTACAAATAGATACGAATAACCAAAAGGAGGAAAACAAAATGTTGAAACGCACAAAAGGATTCGTATCGCTCGCTGCCGCAATCGCACTCATGCTGGGACTCTGTTCCTGCAGCGGCAAACCCGAAACAGACCCGAGCACAGTTGCCGACCCGACCGGAATAGGGGCGCAGGCAGAGACCGGGGAGAACACCACGGCGAAGGATATTGTTCCCGAAAGCGGCGCACCGGAAACCGCCGCAGAGGAAGCAAACACTGCCAAAGAAGCAGGCGCCGCCGCGCAGACGGAAAAGACAACAAAGAAAACAGATGCGTCAAATGCAAATGTCAGCGCCGCCGGATTCATTTGGCCCGTGCCCGGCTATACACAGCTTTCCTCTCCGTACAGCACTCAGTATAAGCGCATAAGCATCAAGGCCGATTTCGGCGCAAAGGTTGTTGCCTGCGCCACTGGAAAAATTGCGAAGATATATAACAAAGATGATGAAAGCAAAACGCCGTGTGCCGTGCTGACATGCGCCAACGGCTATGTCATTGAATACAGCGCGGCAAATTTCTCCGTTAAGGTGGGCGATGTTGTCGCCCGCGGCGACAGTATCGGCTTCGTCGGCAGATACGGAACCGGTCCTCACCTGAATATTTCAGCCACAAAGGACGGCGCAAGTATTGATCCCGCAACGATCATAAAGCCTGAGCGGGGTGATCCTATGCTCAGAAAGGATGTAAAAAGTCAGCTTTTTTCAACCGGGATGTTGATATCCCTGCTGCTCGGACTTGTTCTGCTTGTCGAGCCGCAGTATCAGTATTTTCTGTATTTTGCGCGGTGGGACAACAAGGCAGATTATATCAATTTCTTCTTCTCGTCCCTCGCGCTCGGCGGATATCTTATCTTTACGCCGATTATAACCGTTATGCCCGGCGTGTTCCGTTTCTGCGATGAGTATAACAGCGGATACCTGCGCTTTATGCTTGTGCGCTCGAAGAGCCGCAGAAAATATATTTTCTCAAGACTTTTTTCAAACGCTGTCTGCGGCGGCGCGGCAAACGCTCTGCCGCTTGCGGTGTTTGCGCTCATAATGCTCATTTTCTGCGACCCGTATGTCCCGAACGGACATTCGAAAACTCCGCTTGACGGAAGCATATTGCAGCCGTTTGAAAACGTCGCGGGCGGGCTCGGCCTGGTCGGAGTGATAATCCTGCTCGCGTTCATCTTCGGCGTCGTGTGGGGAGTTATCGGCACGGCTCTGTCCGCCGCGGTGCCCAACAGATATGTGGCTCTCTGCGGTCCGTTCGTGCTGTTCTTCCTGATGCACCTCATCACGAGTGCGCTGCAAAAAGAAAAATTCAGCCCGACCAACACCATCCTGCCCGATATCCTGCCGTCGTTCGGCTTTCTGTTTTTGTATCAGGCGGTGCTTCTGGTGCTCGGCTGCGCGGCGTTCATTTTCTTCGCGCGAAGGAGGCTGCTGCAATGAAACAGTGTCTCTCTGTGATGCGCTGGCAGTTCGGCACGTGGCTCGGCAGCGCGCGGACTATTACGGCTTTTCTCGTCTGCGCCGCCGCTTCGCTGCTCGATTCCGTGAATCTTATGCAGTTCGCCCGGGCGAGCGGAGATCCGCTTAACATATTCGAGCCGTTTATATATAACAGCTCAAGCTCCATATCGCGACATTGATGTTCCTCGGGCTTATGCTCCTGTTTGCCGATGCGCCTTTTACCGAGCAGAGCGCGATGTATTCGCTCGTGCGCTGTTCGCGGGTGCAGTGGGTAGTCGGAAAGCTCATATATATCCTGCTCTCCTGCGCCGTGTATTATATATTTTCGCTCGCTGTGACCGTGATATTCTTCTCGCCCAACGCCTTTGCGGGCAATGTGTGGAGCGCGCCGTTTTATGAGCTCGTCATGCGCGATGCGGCGGCTTCGTCTTATCATATCACAGTCGACCCGAAGTTTTTCATGCCGGCTGTTACGCCGTATCTCGCGGCGTTCTATGCCTTAGTGTTGAATCTCGGCTACGGCTTTTTCTGCGGCTCGCTTCTGTTTTTGATAAATCTAAGCGGCAGTCGCGTGCTGGGCTTCGCTGTGCTCTCGGCTCAGCATATCATTTCATATCTGATTAGGTTCAAGTACCTCCCGTTTTTCGTCTCCGTCTTTTCAAATCACGGCTTCTCAGAAGATGCCGGTCTGCCGTCGGTCGGCTTTTCGTGCGCGTATTTCTGCCTGCTCGCGGCGATTATTGTTGCGTGTATTCTTCGCGCTGTTCGGCATGTCGATCTCAAAATAACAGTGGGGACTCGAATATGAAGATAACTTTTTTTGCGGGATTGCGGCATCGGCTTTTCAATATGCTGCCGTATCTCGCCGTGTCTCTGCTCATATGGACGGTCTGCGTGCTCTCGTCTTTCGGCGGCGAGCGGGAAACATTTTTCTCTGTTTTCACCGAAGCGTCGGCGGCGTTGAACACAGCGGACAGTTTGATCTCTTCGGCTTCTTCCGCTATTTCGGAACATTTTTTGCGGGACTCTTTCTCGGTATGGCAGGCTCGGTTTCCGATTCCGAGGCGATGCCGTATTTCGTCCTGCCGCGCTCGAAGAGCTTTTTCAAATGGTGGATAAAAACCGTTTCGTCCGCGCTTCTCTGGTGTGTGCTCTATTGCCTTATCGGCATAGCCGTCTTCGCAGCGGCAGCGGAAAAAGTCGGAACGCTTTCCGCCTTTGAGCTTATGCGCATAGCGGCATATCCGCTCGCGCTCGGTGCGGCAATGTGCGTGCTGTGCCTTCTGCGTTTTCTTCTCGGGCAGAAGCCTGCGGCGGCAATTGTAATTGCGGTTGTCGGCACAACGGGGCTAATATGCGGGAAGCTGAAAGGCTTCAGCTTCGCCATGCTCGGCGCATACGGCATGGCAAAACAGCTGACCGATGCCAAAGCGGCTGCGGCGGTACTATTGGCAGACGCGGCGGTGATAATCCTTGTCTTTTTCTGCTCCGGCGCAGTGAAGAGAAGGGCTTTGAAAGGAGGACATTATTTTGACTGATGTTATAGTTATAGATAAACTGACAAAAAGCTTCAAAGGGAAAAAGGTTCTCGAAGATGTTAATATGCGGCTGCAAGAGGGCAGGATATATGCATCGTCGGCGACAACGGCAGTGGCAAGACCGTGCTTTTAAAGCTCATTTGCGGATTCATGAAGCCCGACAGCGGAACAGTCACCGTCAACGGCAAGGTGATAGGCAAAGACGCTGACTTCCCGGAGAACACGGGAATTATAATCGAAGCGCCCGGCTTTCTGCCCAATTACAGCGGCATGAAAAATCTTGAATACCTCGCCTCGATACGCGGCAAGATCGGCAAAGAGCAGATAGAGTCCGCCATGAAAACAGTCGGGCTTGACCCGTCGTCAAAGCTGCGTGTCGGCAAATATTCGCTCGGTATGAAACAGCGCCTCGGCATAGCGCAGGCGATAATGGAAAATCAGCAATTATTGATTCTCGACGAGCCGATGAACGCGCTCGATAAGGATGCAGTCGAGGAGATGCGAAAGCTCTTCCTGAGCTTTAAAGCGAGCGGAAAAACCATGCTCATAGTCTCGCACAACGAGGGCGATATCTCGACCCTCTGCGACGAGGTTTATGAATTTGACGGCGCGCGGATAAAGCGGCGCGAAAATGTCTGAAATATACTCACGGAGCTGAAAAATAATGAAATCAAACAGAAAAATTATCATGTCCGCCTTCACCCTGCTTCTTGCTGCAATCTCTCTTGCCGGGTGCGCTAAAGTGGCGCGCGAGCCGGAAACGACGACTGCGCCCGAAACTACGACCGAGGAGCAAACGACGGAGCCGACCACCGAACCGACAACGCAGGCGGAGACAACAAAGACGACCTCCGCACGCGACGCGGAAACGACCCGCCGGGCTTCCGGTTCTTCAAATACCGCGTCAAAGACTACGGAATTTCAGGTCGATTTTGACGCGATAAGAATGCTCGGGGTTCCGAAATTCCGCGCATATGCCGACCTGGGTGATGGCTTTTCATCAACAGGCAAGACCGCGACCGTGAACGGAGTCAAGTGCAAGACCTATAAAATAACTTTTGAAGACAGCGACGATGTCCTGCTCGCATACGATGAGCAGAATAAGGTGCTGTATGAGTACGACAACGAAACAAAAGATTGGATAGAATTATAAAAAAACAGGCGTTTTACGGTTTTGCCGCAGAACGCCTGTTCTTTTTTGTGTTTATATGTGCAGTGCTTTGAGTATCGCTTCGGTGTCCTCAAAGTGCGGGATTATCATATCGGCGCCCGCGACATGAGCCTTGCCCGTTTCTTTTCGTCTATTCCGTCGCCGGTCTTTTCGTTTGTCGCCACGCCGACTGCGTATCCGCCGAGTTTTGCCGTGAGCTCTATCTCAACAAATCCGTCGCCGAAAGTGACAAGCTCCTCCGGATCTAGCTTCTGCTCTTCAATCATGTTCTTTATAACCGCCTCTTTTGAGCAGTCGAGCAGAGCGTCCTTCGCGCCGTGTATTCCGCCGTCGAAAAGATTTTTGACTCCGATTAAGGACGCCTCATATAGGACATCTTTTTCGTCCGTTCCGCTCGCGAGGAAGCATCTTATCCCGGCGTTCCTCAGCGCTTTTATGAACTCAACTGACCCTCTTACCGCGAGATCGGCGGGGGAGAGACAGCCGCTTTCGAGTCCTTTTTTTCTGTCGGCTATCCGCGTTTCGAGTCTGTGCAGATATTCTTTTTTGTATTCGCCCGGGTCAACGTGCTCTCCGCCGCGGCGAACAACTGCCTCGTTGAGCGCGATGCACTGGAATATTGTCTGCTTGCCGGTCAGTCGGTCGACGAATTCCGTGACCTCTTCGCATATTCCGTCTTTATTTTCATTTGTGCCGAGAGCTTCTATGACCTCGCAGAAATACGGAATCATCACTTTCTGCCAGCCCTCGCGTATAAGGCTTATCGTGCCGTCAAAATCGAACAGCGCGCATTTGAAGCCCCTGCCGCTGTATTCTTTTATCGTTTCAATTGAAAACTCATTCCTGTGCCTCTTAGTTTTATTTTTTACTGTGCGAGCGCTTCTATTTCCTCGGGCGATGCCGTGCCCGTGACGCCGATTTTCCTGACCGTCACGCCGGACGCGAGCCCCGCAAACTGAGCCGCCGCTTTGAGCTCGGTCTTTGCGGCGATTGCCGCAGAAAATGCGGAGAGCGAGGTGTCGCCCGCGCCGCAGATATCAACTTCGCCGTCGAACAGCACTGCGTCGGCTTTCTCCGTCCTGTCGCCGTCGGTGACTATCGAACCGCGCTTTCCGAGCGTGCAGAACACGGTCGAGCGGTTCTTTTTCGCGAGCAGCTTCGCCGCTTCGATAAATTCATCGTATCCCGCGTTTATGTAGCCCTCGTTGTTATACACCGCGCGCCAGCATTCGACCTCGTTGGGCTTCAATATGCAGTCAGTGTATTTGCCGATGTTGTATCGGCTGTCCGCAATGACGGTGAGCCCCGATTTTGCAAGTGCAATTATCTCATCGCGCACGCGCTTTGTGATTATGCCGAATCTGAACTGATCCGCAACGCAGAGCACATCGATATTTCCGGAGATTTTTCTGAGATTTTCAATCACCTTGTCCTCGGTCTCTTTTGATATCGGCTCGTAGTTGTCGAAGTCGAGACGCGGATCTTCGTATTCAAGCTCCGATATGCCTTTCGCATCGGCTTGCAGTAGGCGTTGGTGAAGCGGTCGGGCACTTTGATGACAAAATCCCTGTCCATGCCGCTCTTTTGGAATATATCTTCCATGAGTATGCCGCGCCAGTCGCCGCCGATAAGGGATATCGGAATAAGCTCTTTTGGGGAGAGCGCCGCGAGATTCGACGCAACATTTCCGCCCGCGCCGAGATAGACCCTCTCGCCGACTATCGGCAGGGGATAGTGCGGAGTCTCGCGTGAGAGCTCAGATTTCGTCATATCCGCGTGCCAGTAGATATCAACGCAGAAGTCGCCGATTATGCCTATGCGCGCATTTTTTATGCCGACGCATATTTTTTTGACCTGTTCTTTTGAAAGCATATCTTACCTCAAATCAAAGCTGTTCTTTGAGCTTGTCATAGAGCGTGGGTATGGTTATCTGATGGTCGCCCTCAAAGTGCCAGCCCATGCCGCCGCGGCAGGTCGGACGGTTGACGATATTCTTGCGGGGGCGGTAATAGTAGTTCGGATCTTCGTAGCCTATCTTGCAGCGGAAGTTGCCCAGGCGCACGAGGTCGAAGTTCGCCGTGGTTATGTTGAACGTGGGATAGCCGAGGTTGCGCGCTATTGAAAGAGTCTTGAGGAACACCTCGGGACCGATAACGGCAGAGCCGAAGTTGAGAAAAACGCCGCCGTCGAGCTGCGACACGCTGTACGCCATCTTCTTGAAATCAATGCCCGAGCATTTGCCGATAGCCTCCATGTCGCAGGTGGGGTGCTGGTGGATGATATCCGTGCCGAGTGCTATGTGATAGGTCGCGGGAATGTCCAGTTTATATGCGTTCCAGAGTATGCAGTCCTCGCGGTTCGGGAACTTCTCGGAGTGCATGTCTATATATTCGCCGAGCGCCTCGCCGTATCCGATGTTGAGCTTCGCGCCGCGTTGAATAGCCTCGTTCATCCATGCTCCCGTCTGTTCCCACATTCCGAATGAGCCGTCCTCAATCGCGGTCGGCACATCTTCGGATGTGCCGCCGAGATACGCGAGCTCAAAGTCGTGTATGCTTGTTGCGCCGTTTGCGGCGATGTGCGTGATAACGCCCATTTTCATCAGCTCTATGACATAGCGTGAAAGGCGGTTTTTGACAACGTGAGCGCCCATGCTCCATATGACGGGATGACCGTTCTTGCGCGCCTTGACTATCCTCTCAACAAGCTCATCAAAGCCTTCGTATTTGTATTCCTCGTGCGGGGTGACCCCGGGAGTCATCATGTTGTCTATGGTGACGAGATTGTGGCGATCCTCGGCTGAATATGTCTTTATTCCGGAAAAATCAAGCTGCATCTGTCTGCGAAGCATAAAACCCTCTCCTTAAATCATCGTTCTTATCGGATTTTAACATATTGCTGCGGAATTTACCACAGTTTTACTAAAATTTGTTGCAAATTCCCACAAAAAGCGATACGCCCGCAGAATAACTGCGGGCGTGCCTGCTTTAGGATTATTTTTCGCTTAATCCTTTTCGTTTTTCTCTTTTTCTTCTCTCGCGGCTCTCTTTTTCTTGATGAACGCGGGAGTTATCTTGTCGAGTATTTCATCGAGCTTTTGCCATTCGGCTTCGGCCTTTACCGAGTCCTCCTCAAGGCGTTTGTCCATGTCGTAGTACATGATGCTGCATCCGCAGTGGGGGCAGTTGGGCTTTAAGTCGAATATTCCGAGCTTACCGCCGCATTTCGGGCATTTGCGTTCCATTTATATCTCTCCTTCCGACTTGGATATCGTCTTTGAGTTGAGCTCGCGGCGAGCAATCATCTCTTCCTGAATGTCCTTGAGCTTCTTGCCCTCGAGGTCATAGAATCTGTAGGGTATGAGCGAGATGAGCGACGCCACGGGCGGGAGTATGGTGACCAGAGCCAGAGCCAGAAACGGGTGTTTATCTGCGGGTTTTCAACAAGCTGAAGCGAGTTGTCCGCGAGCTGAACGGTGACAAGGCCGATGACCGGGATTATGGCCGTTGCGATAGCCGTGCAGAGCGAGCCCGTGAGCTTGCTGATGAAGGTCAGCAGCGAGAACGCCATGCCCTCGTTTCTTTCGCCCGTCTTCCACTCCATGTAGTCGACAGTGTCGCCTATCATCTTTGTGGGGACGACCATGTTTATGCTCGTCAGCGAGCTGAAGATGAAGCCCTGAATCATAAGCAGCGGGACAATAACCGCCGGGTTGCGATAGAATTTCATGCCGATTAGGAAGGTGGTCGTACCGACGAGTGCCTTGAGAATAGTTGTGCGAACGACTATCTGCTTCGACGTCCATCTTCTCTCGAGAGCGGGCAGGAGGAGATAAGTCAAAAATCCGGAAATAACTCCGGGGATTCCGATTATCGTGCCCCAGTCGCCGCGCCGAGGGAGAATATGTAAAAATACTGCGCGAATGTGTCGGTAACTCCGCCGACGGTTGCGAGAATGTTGGAGCAGACTATGAGAAGCAGGGGCTTGTTCTTGAAAAGGAATCTGAAGCAGTCGAGAACCTTCGGCTCGTCGGAATTCTGAACCACGCGCTCGCGGCAGAAGATGCCGGAGAGCGAGAAGAGTCCCATGCCGACAGTGCCAGCGACAATTCCCATGACAAGGAAGAGCTGGCGCATATTGATTCCGATAACGCCCTTGTTGCTCAGGTCGATGAGCAGGGATATAACGGGCGTAGAAAGTCCGCCGATTATGCCGGAGAGGAAGCGCGCCGAGGTTATGGCGTTCGATCTGTCAACGGGGTTCGGGGATATCGCGGCGGACAGACCCCAGAACGGAATGTCGCCTATCGTATAGAAGAACTCCCAGATGAAATATGTGACGCACATGTAGATTATCTTGAGCGTCGTTGACTGAACTCCCGCGAGGAATTCCGCGCCGCCGAAGAACACGACAGTCGCTATGCCGAGCGGTATCGGGACGAAGAGCAGATAGGGACGCAGTTTTCCGAGATTCGTGCGGGTCTTGTCAACTATCGTTCCCATCATCGGGTCGTTGAGTGCATCCCAGATGCCCATGACGGTTATCATCGTTGCGACCGCTGTGCTCGGTATGCCGAACACGGTCACAAGGAAGAATGTCAGCTGCATGCGGACCATGTTGTATCCGATGACTTGACCGCCGTTTGCTACGCCGTAGATAACCGTTTCTTTTACTCCGACGTATCGTTTTTCTTTCAGCCTTTCGTTGTTAGCCAATTTGTTTTCCTCCTCCGGGCGCGGAAAGCGCAGGTGTATTTTCAGTGTTTTCGCATTCGTTTATGAATTTTTCCGCCGCCGCCTCATAAGCGCGCGGGTCGGTATAGTAGCTCTGCGCGTGAACCGCATTTTCGACCGTCAGCATTTCTTTTTGGGTCGGGCACGCGTCAAACAGCTCTTTCTGCATCTTTACGGGCACGAGCGCGTCTTTTGCGCCGTGAATAAAAGTATCGGCACTTTCGCGCCGCGAACGGCTTTTATCGGCGATGCGTCGCGCAGGCTGTATTTGCAGATTATGCGGCAATACAGGTCGAATATATATAGCAGGGGGAACGCCGGGAGCCCGAACGGATTTTTGAGCTGATAGGCGAATTCATCCCATGCGCTCGTGTAGGAGCAGTCCGCGATGATTCCCTTGACCGCCGGGTCGGTTATTTTGTCGCTCATCATTAGAACCGTCGCGCCGCCCATCGACACGCCGAGCAGGAATATGTCGAGCTCCGGGAATCGTTTGCGGGCGCAGTCTATCCAAAGAAAAGCGTCCTTTGATTCGTGCGTGCCGTAGCCTAAGAATTTTCCCTCGCTCTCGCCGCAGCGCGGTGCTCTGGCATCAGAATTGTATAACCCATGCGGTGAAAGTACGGCGCGGAGAAGCAGAATTCGCATATCCCTGAGCTGTGCGCCCCGTGGCAGGCGATTATCATGCGCCCGTTGCTCTTCTCGGGCAGGAGCAGGCGCGCATATATTTTTTCGCCGTTCGATGCCGTAAGCGTGAGCTTTTCGAACGGCATTTTCCCGAACTCTCCTTCGGCTTTTCTGTGATCTTTTGCAAAGTCATCCTCAACCTCGCCTTTTGCGGCGGGCAGCTTTATCGGCTTATACCATATTGCCTGATTGAACAGGAAGCCGCATATCGCGAACAGCAGCACAACGGCTATCGCGAGCACAACAAGCAGAATTATTATCACGGTGTTCATAATTCGGCACCTCTCAGATATTCTGTCGTATCAGACAAGCTTCATTATACGGGAACAAAACCCAAAAAGCAATACAAATTCAACATAAAGATAAAATTTATATACATAATTATATGAAACTTTTACAAAAATCATGGACGACAGACGAAATAACACGCTTTCCAGAGGAACGAGATATCAAGCGGCAGATAAAATTAATTGCATTATCGAATCGTTATATGACATGAGTGTTGGTTTTATATCAATTAATATCCAAACTGATGATTGTTAATCAGACTCGGTGTCTGTATAATTAAGTTATACAAGAAACTTGTGGGGTGAATAAAGTATGAAGAAATATGCTTATAATCCGATCTTGCCGCTCGACAAATATATTCCCGACGGCGAGCCGCACGTTTTTGACGGCAGGTATATCTGTTCGGAAGCCACGACAGAGAAGGCGGCAATACTTTTTGTGAGCTTGACTATGAATTCTTTTCCGCGCCGATAGACGATCTGAGTAACTGGAGCAGCAATGGCATAAATTATTGCTCCAAACAGGATGCACTTTACACAAACGAAAGACCGTATATGTATGCACCCGATGTTGTCCGCGGCAACGACGGAAAATATTATCTCTACTACTGCCTTGCCGGAGAAAAGGGAAGCGGCGGATATAACGGTCCCGTCAGCGTCGCAGTATGCGATAAGCCGGACGGAAAATATGAATATCTCGGATATGTTAAAAACCGTGACGGAACACCGTTTAATAAATATGTTTGCTTTGATCCCGCAGTCATAAACGATGGCGGAGTTATCCGTCTTTATTACGGAACTTCAATGCCTATGGGCGTGTGCCTACCTCGATTTGTGCGCAAAATCGCTTCGACAGCTCTTGGGAAAACCTATGGCAAAAGCAGGGCGGAGATAACAGCCGAGCCCGGCGTCTGGGGCGCAAATATGGTGACGCTATGCGATGATATGCAGACGGTCGAGTCGGACGCAGTCAGAATTATACCGGAAAAAACCAAGGGAACATCGTTCGAAAATCATGCATTTTTGAGGGTTCATCTATTCGTAAAATAAACGGAATGTACTATTTCATATATTCCTCTCAGAAAAATCATGAGCTTTGCTATGCGGTGAGCAAAGAGCCTGACAGGAACTTTGAATACGGCGGAACTATTGTCTCAACAGGTGATGTCGGATTTGACGGTCGCAAAGAAAAAGACCGTCTCAATGTGACAGGCACAACACATGGCAGCATCGAATTCATAAACGGCAGATGGTATGTTTTTTATCACAGATTGACTCATGCGAGCGATTACAGCAGACAGGCTTGCGCCGAGCCGATAAAAATTAATGAGGATTCAAGCATCTGCCAGGTTGAAATCAGCAGCAGCGGACTTGAAGCAAAGCCTTTGTCGGCGAGCGGGATATATCCGGCAGTTATTGCTTGCAATATAACAAACGGCAGAATGCCGCATATATCCAACAGGCGATATAACGGAAATATTCCGAAAATCACCGATTGCCGCGGCGAAAGATATATTGCGGATATTGACCGCAGAACCGCTGTCTGTTACAAATGGTTTGACTTCGTAAGTGATACCGGCGAGATTATCCTTGATATTGATTCGCACGCTGACGGAAAAATCGTTGTTTTCGCCAACCGTATTCCAATAGCGTCTGCGGCGATAACCCCATGCGGCAGAAGCAAAATAATTATGCAATATAAGGTTCATGACGCGAACAGTCAAACGCTGTCAATTAACTTTTCGGGTAAAGGCACATTCGATTTATATACAATTGAATTTAAGGAGTGACGATATGAAAAAGTGTGTAAAAATAGTTGTCGCTGTTGTCGCGACTCTGTTTGTCGCCTGTCTTTTGGGCTTGATAATTACCGGTGCAAAGATAGGCTGGGGTCCGTTTTCTTCGCTGTATAATTGGGACAGTGAAGTTGAGCAGATAGCAGAAAAATATGATGCCGAAGAGAGACAGGGCGAGATAATTTTCTACGGTGCATCGAATTTCAGGCTGTGGACTGAGATGGAGAATGACCTTAGCGAATATAAAGTACAGAATCACGCTCGGCGGAAGTACGGATAAACTTCTTGTCAAATATGCCGACAAGCTTTTGTATCCGTATAATCCCAAAATCGTCTTCTTCCAAACCGGTTCAAACGATTATGTCTCACTTTCCGGACTGATGAAGAAAAAGTAAAAGCTTGTATGGAATATAAAGCACAGATGTTTGATGAGTTTCACCGCAGATTGCCAAACGCAAAAATTATTGTGATGAGCGGACTTCTCCTGCCGGGAAGAAGTGAGTATACGGAAATTACTCGGATAATAAACGACGAATTGGAAAAGTATTGCAGAACAAAAGATTATATGTATTTCGTAAATGCGGAGGATATGACATATAAAGACGGCGAGTACAGAACCGATTTATTCATCAAAGACGGTATTCATCTGAACCACGCAGGTCAGCTCAAATGGCGCGATGAATACATAAGGCCGATACTCGACAGAGTGATCGAGGAAAACGGAATTGATGATGTTCTGAGGTGAAAATATGGGCGGAAAAATAGTAAAAGTGTTGATAGTCATAATTGTGTTTCTTACCGTTGCCGTCTTGATAGGGCTTGTTGCAACGGGTGCAGCCATCGGCTGGGGACCGTTTGCGTTTATAAAATACAACAAAAAGCCAATCTGCTTGGCGGAGGAGAAGAAAGAATATACGGTTGAAGATATATGGCTGAAAAATGGCGCTGAAAACATATTCGGGACATTGTATAAAGCCGAATCAGACGATGAAAATCAGCCGATAGCCATTCTGTCTCACGGTTATAACGGAAGCAGCATGTATAACAAATTCATCGCGAAGTTGCTTGCCTCAAGCAGAATATCAGTCTATGCATTCGATTTTTGCGACGGAATATATGCCCCTACGCGATTGTACCAATTACAATATTGATACGACTACTTATATCCGATACCTGCAACCACCAACTTATCAACACATCCCTATCTCACTCCGAAACGAAAAAATCCTACCCACGAGCCGTGAATAGGATTTACTGCTTTATTTAATTTGTTAATAGGGACTGCTGCTCTGCTCACTTATACTGTGCGAGCACATCCGACGCGAGGGCTGTGAGCTCATCTTTTACACTCTTGGGGAGAGGACTGTCACATCCGCGCCGAAGTTCATTATCCATGTCAGGAACACGGGGCTCACAAACACTTTTACGCGCATGTCAAAATGTGTGTCAGTGATATTTGAAAACGCAGTGTCGAAGCCGAATTTGTCTATCATGACGTTTGCGAGCTTGTTTTCGCAGCGGAGCGTGACCGTCTCCTCGCGTCCGCCGTACATTCCGAAGGTCTGCTTTGAATAGAGCGCCATGTCGAAATCGGCGAAGAATTCCGCGCCGTCGCGCTTTTCTTCGGTCGGCTGAATTTTTGTCATCTTGTCGACCGGTAGTGCTTTATCTTGTTCTCGTCCGAGTCGTAGCCAATCATGTAATAATTTTCATCATCCAGGTCAGCGCCCACGGGCTGATGCGATATATTTTTCCGCCGTGGCGCAGCTTCTTCTGCTTGTGCTCGTCCCAGGTGAAGTATTGAAACGCTATCTTCGCGTCGCGGTTTATCGCGTCGTGTATGTAGTCGACGGCGTAGTAGATGCTCTCGTTCATTGCCTTGATGCGGTTCGAGACAAAGACCTGCCTCTGCAGTTCCTGCGCCTCATATCGGCTCGCAAAGCCCTCGATTTTCTTTATCAGCTCGTTGCTCTTCTTGTGCGTGATGAAGCGCGAGGACTGAACTGCGTCGACGAGAAGCTTGAGCTCCGGCAGTTCAAATTCGCGGCTGATGACATGATAAGTCACGCTTTTGCCTTTTCTCTTGTCGATGTCGAGCCCAAACAGGCAGAGCACATCAATGTCGTCGTAGAGTGTCTTTCGCTCCGCGTCGATGCCGTATTCGCCCAGCGCGTCCGATATCTCGGCGAGCGTCATTCCGTGCTCGTCGTCCGTGTTTTCGAGCAGGATCTTCATCAGATTAGAGCAGTTTTATTTTTCTGGTTTGATTTTTTTAGCCATTTTTATATCCTCCGATTTGATTTACGGATATATTATAAAATATTTCGTGTACCAAAAAACGGACTCTGCAAAGTTATTATACGGCATATTGCCAAATTTTGCAATGAGCAAAATGCTATTTTTGTCAAAATAAGTTCGCTGTTGAAAAAGCGCTTGACAAACGGAATATGATAAAATGAAATAAAAATTACAGCAAAAGGGGAGAATTATGGATCTTGTTATCGGCATTATTTTTGATGTTATCGCAACTGCGGCTTTGGTGAGCCTGTTTATCTTCGGATATAACAGCGAGTATGAGGCGGCGGCGACTATTATCGCTCCGGTGCTCATTATATCATCTGGAGCAGACGCGCTCAGATGATAAAGACACGCAAATGGCGCGAGTCGATCGAAAAGCAGATGAAAAATAAAGACGAAAAAGAGTCATAACCAAACAAAAAAGCGACGGCAAACCACTCAAGGCTTGCCGCCGCTTTTTATTAACTTACTTTGCGAATGCGTCGTTGTGGGTCAGCGCGAACCAGATTTTGCAGAACAGCTCGCTCTTTCCGCAGACATAGAGAATCGTGTCGGCGAAAAGCTTGACTACATTGCCCCAGTCGAAGAAGAACTTATTCTCCGCCTCCGGCGCGCGTCGTAGTCGAGGGTGAACGCCTGGGTGTAGAGGATGCCGCCTTCGCCGAAAACCTCGGCGCGGACATAGCTGCCTATCTCGTCCGAGTAGTCGTCGAGGTCTATCTCGGAGCCGACATGAATGACCTTGCCGTCCGCTATCCAGTGAATTGTCAGATAGTTCTCTGCGGTTATCGCTATCGTGTTCTCCTTGTCGTCAACGGCGATGTTTGTTATCACCGGCTGAACAAGATCGGGCGATGCGTACCACTGGCCGTTCTCGTCCGCGACATTATAGCCTACTTCCTTGCTGAACTGTTCGAGCTCGGGGGTGTTCTTTATATATCTGCTTCCCGCGAAGAACGCGCCCTGCTTCATGCACTCCTTGAGGTTATCGACCGTGTTCGAGGGCATGAGCATTATCGTCCAGCCGTTGTCCATGGCGGAGAGGCGATGTGCGTCGGAGCTTGCAAAAGCAAAGACATTGCGCCCGGAGGGTACTACCTTCTGGAGCAGGATATCCCAGAGCTTGCGGTCGTGGCGGGTGCGGTAGTCGCCCTTGGAGTTGACATCGATGCCGAGGCAGGAGGGATACATCTTGAGCAGACGGGCGAACTTATTTATGTCGTAGTCATAGTCTTCGTTATAAGCCTTGTCGAAATCCTTTTCGTTGCGCGCGCCCGTGTATTCGCCGGGGTGGTTGATGACCGAAAGACCGCCGAGCGCTTCAACATTCTTTATCGGCGTCTCGTAGTCGCTCGTGCCGCCAAGGACACCGTTGCCGTAGTCAACGAACCAGGAGTTGACATGCGAGTTGTTGAACGAAGTCGGGTTGTTCTCGATGCCGTAGGGGACGCGGAGCATTCCGCGTCCGCCTCTGTCGCTGCCGGAGGTTATCTGATTGTAGCGCTCCTGAGTCAGTCCCGTCGGCTTCTCGAAGCCGTTCTCGCGTCTGAATCCGAGCGCGAGCTGGAGCGCGGGAACATAGTTCGGCTCTGTCCAGCCCCTGTCAACGGTGCCGTGATCGGTTATCGCGAGAATGTCGTAGCCCATTGAATAATAGTCTCGATGACATATCTGAAATCGTTGTCGCCGTCTGAAACTATGCTGTGGTTGTGCAGGCTCGCCTTGTATTGACCGTAGTTTTTCCAGTCAACCGTGGCGTAGGGGTTTGTTATCGCGTAGTCAACGTCCTTCGTGTCCGCGTCCTGCGCGAAGACTGCGGGAAGCATCCCGAAGAGCATCACTGCGGCGAGGAAGAACGAGAGAATACGCTTAAAATTGGTTTTCTTCATCTCATGACTCCTTTCATTTTGCGTATGCGAGAAAAATGCTGAAATCATTATACAATATTGCGCCGCAAAAGTCAAAAATTTTATGCGCATTTACCTAATTTTTGGTCTTGGATATGGAAAAAGCGTGTTATATATGTTAAAATCATATAAGTATCTCGACGGAGGACGATATGGATATAAGAAATGAGCTCGAACAGCTCAGAGATGAAAAGTACAGGGAGTTCGGCTTGTCGCTCCTGCCGAATGTCGACAAGAGCAAGATGATCGGCGTTCGCCTGCCGCAGCTGAGAGCGGTCGCGGCGCGGATAAAAAAAGAAAGCCCCAAGGCGTTATGCCCGATCTCCCGCAGGGCGATATGTTTGAAGAAAAGCTTTTGCGCGGATTCGTTATTGCAAGTGCCGATCTGCCGTTCGAAGAGCATCTGAAAGCGGCGGCGGATTTTGTGCCGGAGATAGATAATTGGTCTGTGTGCGACAGCTTCGTGAACAGCCTCAAGTTTTTCAAAAAAGACAGGGAGCGGGTCTGGGAGTTTTTGCAGCCGTATTTTGATTCCGATAAGCCCTATGATATCCGCTTTGCGGTCGTCGCGGCGCTCAATTATTTCTCGGACGATGAGTACGCCGCCCGCGCTTTCGGGAAGTTTGATAAGATAACCAACGACGACTACTATGTGAAAATGGCGGTCGCGTGGGCGGTCTCGGTGTTTTTTGTCAATGCGAGGGAAGAGACCCGGCGGTATCTTGAAAACAACAGGCTCGATGATTTTACGTTTAACAAGTCGCTTCAAAAGATAATCGAATCATACCGCGTCACGCCGCAGGACAAGGCGGAAATACGCGCGATGAAACGAAAATAATATAACAGGAGCAGGAGATATATTATGAGCAACAAGGTAAGCAGAGCATTTTCAAAGGTTATAAATCTGGTGGTTGCGGCCACGGCACAGGGCGCGAGCAAGGGCGAACTGGGCTCTCCCGATACGACCGAGGAGATGAAGTCGATAGCGCGGACAGCCGCCGAGGAGGGCATTGTCATGCTCAAAAACAACGGCGTATTGCCCATAGCGAAGGATGAGAACGTCTGTGTTTTCAGCAGACTTCAAAAGGATTGGTTCTTCGTCGGCTACGGCTCGGGCGGCGATGTCAACGAGCCCTACAAGGTTAATCTTCTGGACGGCATGAAAACGCAGGGATAAAAATCGACGAGCAGACAGAAAAAATA
>ENA-OQCP01000128-OQCP01000128.1-human-gut-metagenome-genome-assembly--contig:-NODE-128-length-30070-cov-5.153057_pt1 | contig 30070 bp, 44 predicted proteins | sample MGYA00242760_ERZ504583 | MGnify/ENA primary metagenome ERZ504583 (study PRJEB26092, sample SAMD00036308) | human gut metagenome | host: Homo sapiens | study: EMG produced TPA metagenomics assembly of...
AATAAAACTCTCAATTATATAGTGCATTGCTTATCTCCTCCTTTACATGCCGCACAGCTCATCACAGTTTTTACTGTAATTCCAGTCTTCCGACTCATCATCAAACCAGTGGAACGAGCATCCTAATCTGCCATCTACATCCACTGCTCCGTAAAACATGCATCCGCTGCATAGTCCTTCTGCTTCATAATCCTGTAATGTTAATTTCTCAGTATTATATCCGTCCATATTACTGCTCCTTATGCTAATATTATTTTAATTTATGCATTTAGCCCCATCTCACAAAATGAGATTTAAACAGTCTGGCTGAAAGAACTAATTTTATTCTGCTGTCTGTCAGTGTTGTCCTTTCTCTTCCGCTTTCAAGCGCATACCATAATGTTCCCTTATGCACAAGCATGCTCCCACACTCACTGTCCGCAGGCTGCTTTATCTCAAAAGTCTTTGTGCATTCATACATTTTCATGCTCCCACCTTCCTTCTGACTCTTAATTATGTAGTGTATTGCTTATCTACTCCTTATAACTATCTGCTTCGGTCTTGTCCTGTTTTTCGATAAAATCCTCACACTCTTGAGCAATCCCTTTAATGGCCCATATTTACATAAATGTGAGTATATATAGTGTGAAAGTTGTTCTATATCATTTTTGGTGGCAAGCTGCTCTATGATATCAGATACATCATCATAACAGCTTGCATAGCCGTCTGACTTCATGTCGTCTGCCATTCCACATTTCCTCACAAATGCATCAAACCTTTTCTGCAGTTCTTTTTTCAGTTTTTTTTCATTAATCATTCACTTTTCCCTTTCCTGCTGATTATTTTTTTCTTGCAAATTTTCAAAGTAAATGCAACGCCTCTGTTGCGTTTACTTCCTAGAAAGAAGAAATAATTGTCAAATTTGAATTTCCTATGATGGTGTATATAGCATGAGCTGTCAGAGTAATCGCAACACCTTTTAGAGAATGTTGCAGTTACTTTGATGATTACTTATAAGAGAATGTCTTAAAAAAAATCCAAATCAGTTAAAATTTAGCTCTTTCATTCTTTCATGAATTAAAGTAATACCTATGGAATCATAGTTACCATGAATCGTAACTGTTTCGGTAAAGATGTCAAACAATATAACATGTTCCCATTCAACCATGTCATTTTCTACTTCTACAGAAGACGGATATACATATTGGTTTTCTATGTGAATCGGAGCATATCTATATGAATCTTCATCTTTATAAATTAAATAAAGACCATATTTTTCAAAAAGTATTTTTTCTGTTTTTGTTGGATTTTCATTAATATATTTCATCGGCTATTCCCCCCTAAATCCTTATTTTTTACAAATCCCAAATAACTTTTTGTTTTTCCATTTTCATCAATAAAAAATTTTTTTTACCACTGGGGGTATGTACACATATACCCTTATGTGAAGAACTTATTTTGCCAATCTTAAATCCTCTTTTACCTGTCTTATTTTTACTCATTGTCGCTACCTCCGTGTACCGGATTCCTATCTTCTACATCTCACACTTCCACCAGCAACTATATCACCTGATACGTTACCACAAGTTACAGAACCACCTGCTTCTATATCTCCTTCGACATCTCCACTGACTTCACAACGGCCACCACAATCAATACTTCCTGAATTGCCGTGAACTTCTACTGATCCACCACAATCAATTTTGTTTATTAGCAATTTGTCGATGAACGCATTACCGGAAAACAATACATTCCAATAATTTTGACATACTTATGCCTATATAATACAGCATTAATTAAACTGATCTCATTGTCCGTTATTGAGTCTGAATTACAGGAAATCTTATTACATAAAGATGCTATATTATCATCAGTACAATTAACCTCAACTACACGATATTCATTTTCTCTATATTGCATCGCCTTTTTTAAACTATTCGTATTGTGTAATCTAATATCTTCTGACAACGACTTGATCCAATAAATAAGTTTTTTCTGTTCAGCCACATTCATATTTGCAATATCAAATGAAGACTTGATTGGATAATATTTTTTATACATTTTTGAATTGAACATATTTCTTATATCTCCTTATCTGATTTTTTTATAAAGTTGTAATTTCAAAACTACTCATTTTTTTCTTTATGCGCCATGAATATTTTAATCATTCCGAGCCCTACTACTGCTATAATTACAAATATTATCAATTCATATGATTTAGTTAAAAGCATTGTCAACAGCGGCAGAAAAAGCTCCATAAACAATGAAAAAAATAAATCTTCAAAATCTATGCGTTTTGTTATTACTCCAACAACAAAACTAATAAGAAATATTGAAATTGCTATTGTTCCTGATAGTGCAGATACAGACATATTTATTGCATTATACCCTATATGATATGTAAAATCTGAAGCACAGATAAAAGCTGTCCCTATAAGCAGATACTTATTTTCCAGTTTCTTTGGTACCTGTGACATGAACACATAAGCAATCTCAATTATCATTGCCAAATAAAATATCACTTCTCTCATTCAAAATCTCCTCTCCTCATCATCCGATACAACGTGGCTTTTGATGGATACTGTTCATCTGTCTTTATCCCTGATTTCTTAAGCTCATCCAATGCAGTCTGTGGACTGACACATTCATCAATGAGCTTCTGCCTTAAGAATTTATACATTGCAGTATTTTTATCAAAGACTCTTTCCTTGCGGCCCCTGTTATTCATTGATATTTCATACTGCTTCTGCGCATATTGGGCATCATAAACACCATCCTCATTTGTTCCACGTCGTATTTCCCGGTATATCGTTGAATACTCAAACTTCATCCTTTCTGCAATTTCCATAATTGTAATGCTTTTATTATTTTTAAGGATTTCCTGTATCTGACAGCGGTTTTCATAGGTTACTGTCTTATATTTCCTGCTTACGTACATGTTTTTCCTCCTTTTCATTCCCGGTACCGGAATCCGGTACCTCAAGAAAATCCATCATGTCAATCTGTCCTTCAATGCTGTCTGATGGCACTCTTCCTGCAGGAGCCCGCTTCTGTGGTTTATGAATTTTTCCGGAACTTCCTGTTATCAGTTCCCCAACAGACAGAGGCTCTTTGTGTATTCTATAATCAGATGCAGCGCCTTTTTCCTGTAACGCTCAAATGTGGTCGGTGACATGTCAAACTGTATTCTTACGTTCTCATACAAATCATTTTCAACATACAACTGACTCAGCAGCGTATAATAAGGGTCATCCAGCGCCAGATAACAGGCCCATACACGATTAACCATGTCCTCCTGATTCGACAGCTCTGTCAGCATCGTTAAAAGCTCTTTACGTCTTATTTCCCTGTCTCTTTCAAGTTTAACTATCAGATCAGACAGGTCTTTCTTTTTCCACCTTTAGGGCCGGGCAACAGGCTGTTATGAGCAGCTGAGATGCTTTTTTCGGCTATAAGCTCATCCATAAACACCCCCATGTCACTCCGGCTTACCTCGCGGAAAAGAAGAACCATCTTTTTATTAATGTCATTAAGCATTTTTTCGCGGTTCGACAGTATTTTTTTAATTCTGTCTTCTGTAATTATTACACTCATTTATTCACCCTTTTTCCATATGCGCGGCAGATATAAAAATCTGCCGCAAAGGTTTTATGATGGCTGCCATTTCTGGCAGCAAAGATACTTTCTGCATTTGATGCAACGCACAGCCGTGCCGGTTATGGCACGGCCTGCGGAAGTATCATTATTCTTCCATATCTTCAGTATTCCCAACATCCGGACCTTCTCCGTACTCTCTTGCACATCTTTTTGAATCAGGATAGAGATACATACATGTTCCTCCCGATACCGAACATTCAAATCCGTGATATTCATCTGTTTCTATTGCACACAAACATCCCATATTATTTTTCCTCCTTAGCCAATTTTTCTAATCCTTGTACTATATACTCCTGCCTTCTTAAAACTTTAACCGGAACATCTGCACCGGCCTCTGCACGCTGTCTAATCATTTTCAGCCGCTCTCTTTGTTCTGTAAGGTAAAAAGCCAGGTCATACATAACTTCCAGACTCTTTTTGAATTCAGCTTCATCCTCATCGAATACATTTTCCTCATCCTCTTCTGACATGATTTCCTCGTCTATGTCCATATCAATGTTGTTAAATGCATACTGGCCAGTCATGCCCTGTTCTTCCTCCTGCATCCTTTCATATCTGTCTGAACCTGTAACACCATCCACAAGGTCAAGGAATTCTGTCCATGACAGTCTGTCCGAGTTACACAATATGATGCCCTTTGGCGAGCAGTCGTATGATATTCCTGCCTCACATCCGCCACTGTATGATTTTGCAAAATGAGACATAAGGTATTCTCTCAGCTCTTTGGATGAATTAAACTGCCGGTCTGCGTCCTTTAAAAACAGATCATAAAAAATTCTGACCTGTCTTGGTTCCGGCTCTCTTTTAGGTTTGGAAGCTTCCTTATGCGCTTCTATCTCCCTCATGGTTGTCTTTCCGTCCATTATCAATTCTTCCTGCTTTTCTTCAGGAAGTGAGGCCAGTGCCAGCGCAGCGCTTTTATTTATATGTCCCTTTTCCAGAGCCTCTCTTCCTTTATCACCAAGATTTTTTGAAATATTTACATAATCGCCAACTGTCGTTTTTCCCATATTCAGAATGCGGGCTATTTTTTCAACCGTCTTACCTCCATGCACATGCTTAAACTCGTCAGGATATTTATCAAGCAGATATTTGATGCGTTCTATTTCATGCAGCTTTTCTGCATCTGTCTTTGGGATGAAGCCATTAGTCGCATAAAGCTGGAACTCTGCCTGCACATCATCAACATGCTCTACCTTGCATGGAAGGAACTCAAACTCCTTAAGTCCTTCATGCTCTACCAGATACCTGCAGGCAAGTCTTCTGTGATGACCTGCAATGATTTCATATGTGTCAGTTCCGCTTTTTCGGACCAGTAAATCCTGAAGAACCCTGCCGGCCGATTTAATCAGCTCTGCAAAAGCAGCTATATCATCCTCTGTTGCACTTTTACGATACTGGTCTGTATTGTCAATGAGCTTGGTGTAATGTATCCATTTGGTCTCACTGCGTGGTCTGTTGTCAGTTTTCTTTACGTCACTGTTAAATACAGCTCCGAATTTAGCCATGGAACTCACCTGCTTTCTCGCTTAAAATCTCATTTGCAAGCTCCAGATAATCATCTGCTACCGGATTACTTTTTCTATGTCTTGCAACAGGCTTGTAGAGCAACAGGGCATTATCGACTGCTGACGAAGCACTTACACATGTTGTAAGAAATGGATAATCATGTCTGCCAACAAGGTCCTCATAAATCTCTCTCTGTGCCCTTCTGTTTGAATTCACCATAGTTGCAAACACCTTCCATGCCGGTGAACATACAGGCTCCATTAACTCACCATCTTGAACCGGATATATATATCTAAGTCCATTTATCTTTTCATCTACAACTGATAAATTATCACGACAGAATTTATTCAGGCATACCGGAGTAAGCACCAAATCAGCTGCGCAAATACATGTAATAGTCAGCTGCTCAAAGGCAGGCCTCGTATCAATAAGGCATATATCATATCTATCTGCCACGGTATCCAGTGCCTTTTTTATTACATCAATCTGTGATGCATCATCTTCCTCCAGTTCTGTGCTGCCCGGTATTATATCAATATTGCTATACCTGGTTCTATAAATGCTTCTCTTTACGTGTGCCGGATTCCGGTACACATCTTTGATTGACCGTTCTGTCTTTCTTGGTAAAAAGAATGGCGTTGCATTTGCCTGTGGATCAGCATCCACAACAAGAATCTTCTTTCCAAGCTGCATAAAAGAATATGCAAGATTTACCGTTGTAGTTGTCTTTCCTACTCCACCTTTTAAGTTGCTGATAATTATTTTGTACATCATAAAACCTCTTTTCTGCTGTTTTCACAGCTATAAAACCTTTTAATAAACAGTTCTGTTGAGTTCATCCGGTAATTGCTAAGGCATATTATCCAAATCAAGTTCCAACAAATGTTTAAATCGTTCACTTATGTCTGCTTTCACTGCTATATTTTTTCCATTCACATAATGTCTAGAGAAATTTCCTTCTCCATCGTACCCACACAGAATTTCATCTATACGTTCTCTACAATTCCATACACGTATCCACGTTCCACAAGCCTGTGACGTTATTTCTATCTTTTCGTTTTTAAGCCACTCACAGCCTTCAAATTTTGAATAAACAAGCTCTTTCATTTTTGGCAGTTCAATGTAACTTACATTCTGCGCACGTCTGAAAATTTCTTTTTTGCCAATATACTCGTAAATATGCCTTGCCATAAGTGGCTCCTTTCTCTGAAAATCGTAACTGATTTACAGTTTTACTTATTTTTTCTGATTAACTTACTGTCATCAAACCATTTAATACTACTTCCGGCGAACTCCGTCTTTGGAATATACACACTAGCTGTTGAGATGAATAACTTGTCACTTTTTCTAAAGTATGCTGTTGATGTTGTGTTCATTTTGCGTCCTCACTTTCTTTAAATGTTAGTAAATCAACTTTTGGCACATAACACCGTGTTTTATTGCATACCACTGTGTTTTTTGTTACAATGTGTGTGCGGTGAATGTGTGTGTTTTAACATAGTGCCTATAGCGAATGTCACTTTGTATTACACCCCATTCTTTACAATTAAAAAACGCGGTAGAGTTAATTTCTTAACTCTACCGCGAGCGGTGTAGAATGCATAAGGATTAACTCTTTATGCATTTAATATAATACTTTACGAATTTTTTTTATATTTTTTTTAAAATGCTGCCGGTCAGCTTAAAAGAGCTTGCCGGCAGCCATTTTATCCGTATACGTTGCAATTCAACGCCTATACTCTAGATCACCTTCACAAGCATCTCTTTCATGGCGCGAAGAGCCTTGCCTCGATGGCTTATGGCATTCTTCTGCTGGGGAGTAAGCTCTGCAGAAGAGCAGCCGTACTCATCTAAATAGAATATAGGATCATAACCAAAGCCGTTGGCTCCCGCTATCTCCCATCCTATATAGCCCTCCATAGTCTGTCTGGTCACAAGTTCCTTTCCATCAGGCAGCACTGCGGCGATAGCACACACAAAGCGGGCTGTACGCTTCTCCTTTGGCACCCCGTCAAGGCGTTCTATAAGATTATTATTCTTTATATCATAGGAAGTATCCTCGCCCATATAGCGCGCTGAATATACTCCCGGTTCCTTATTCAGATAGTCAATCTCAAGTCCTGAGTCGTCTGCGAGAACAATTGCATCTGTGTGTGCCGCTATTGCGCGTGCCTTAATCAGCGCATTGTCTTCAAAGGTCTTCCCATCCTCCACTATATCCACATTGATACCTGCTTCCTTCATTGAACGGATATCCACGTCACAGTCTGAAAGTATCTCTTTGATTTCTCTGAGCTTATCCTTGTTTCCTGTTGCAAATATGATTTTTGTCATAATATATTTCCTTCCTTCAGTGCTTTTGCCATATCATCTGTTATCAGAAAAGGCCTTTATACAGAGGTTACAATCCTGTTTTTCCTTTACATTGATATATGCCACACCATCATAGCTGATATAGCCCTCGCCATCATCCAGATTGACCGTAGACATGTATGCTTCTCCCGAGTTGTACTCTATAGCCATCGGATGAGTCGAGCCCGGTGTATTTATATAAAGTACAATGGCATAACGCTCACCTGACTCCAAATCAACAGGCTCATCAAAATCAACAGTGTAATAGCCTGCATTTTTTAGTGACCCCTCAGCCACCAGCGTCTTATTTTTAAAAGAATACTCATTCTCAAAATTCTTAACTACATACAGCTTGTATGAGGTATCCGCTGCTGTAGCATAAAAGCCGGAAGCCCTTAGCGATTCAGCCGACTGTGCGGTAAATATGTTGGCTCCGTACATATCCTCCTTGTCGTAGCCCATCTTTCCTACCCAGCCACACAGGTCACTCTGGTATATATTATCATAATTGTCAGCACTCTCTATATCTGTATAAACAACATTGTGCGTACCCACATTTGTATCGTAGTATGACACATAGAACACCCCATTGTCTCCAAAACTGCTGCCCCAGCTGTTCTGGCATATAAAGGCTCCATCTCCTTCCAGATCCACATTGAAGTTTTCCTTAGGGTAATTGTCATCCCAGCCAATTATAACCACATCATGATTTGACTTATCTTGACCCATGTAACAGTAAGAATTAGTCTGTTTATTGTAATAAGGAGTCTTTGTTCTGGAGCTTGATATTGTACTGTAAAGCGATGTCTGCACACCACCATATTTGAAAACAGCCTCCTTTATGCCCTGGTAGTCCTTTCCATCTATGATAAGCATCTGCTGCACATGCTTTACTGCAGCAAGATCATCGCGTGTCACTCCATCTCCGTAAGGATCATCCGCGTCATAAACCGGTCCCTGCCATGCTGCCAGATATGCCATTCCCATGGTATACTCTCCACCGTCATACTGATTGACGTTGAAGGAATTGCTCATACTCATATGATCCACGGAAAACAAAAGCTGCTCCTCCGGCATAAGGCTGACTCGAGTGCACTTGTGGCCGCAAAAGCCCAACAGGTGCCGTAGCTGCCTGATCCCTGATTAGTGACACACGCTGTCTTTCCCTCAGATCATACTTTGTTGGCACCGTTGATACACCCTCGGATTTGTCTGTCATAGTGAGCGTATTTGTCGCCGTATCAAAGCTGCAGGTCATATCCAAAAGTTTAGACAGCTTGTCTAAGCTTGCATAAAACTGCCCCTTATACTGTACAAAGCCATTGTCGTCTGCCAGCTTGAAATCAGCTGTCAGACTGTGCTTTTCCACCAGAAGCTCATTTTTATTGTATACATGTGCACTGCTGTTTAGTGCATCGCGAAGCATAGACACGGGAACCATTATATTCCTGTTCTCATCCATATACACATGCTCATCCTCGCTCGTATACTCCTTATTTTCTATCATAAGCCTGATGGTGGTGCCATTTACATCAGCAGCCACAAGCGGACTCCATATAGTATTATCTATCTGTGCTCCTCTGAACGCGCCAAGTGTAGAGCTGTCCTTTGCATATATGTAAAAATTAGACACAAAGATAAGTGCCAAGATAAATGTAAATGCAATATATCTCTTTGAATATTTCATATACCCTGCTAATCCTTTTTCCTTCTCGGAGGCTTAGGCCCCATAAACTGATAAAAATATGTCTTTATCATACCATTGTAGATTTTCCTGTTTTTGTCAGCTTTTCTGCCGATATAGCGCTCTGTATCCTCATAGCTCGTAATCAGATACATCGACCATGCATCAAGCCTCTTATAAGCTTCTCCAATCTGTGAATACAGTGCCGGGAGCGCTGATTTCTCCTCAAGTCGCTCACCGTATGGAGGATTTGAGATAATAAATCCGTACTTCTTCGGGTGATGCAGGTCAGCCACAGCCCTCTGCTGGAAATGAATCATGTGCTCCACTCCGGCTCTCTTGGCATTTTCCCTGGCTGCAGCCACCACATCAGGGTCAATGTCATAGCCCTGGATGTCCACCTGCACATCCTTATCTATCATATCCTCTGCCTCCTGCACAGCCTCATACCACAGCTTTCTTGGTATGATATTGGTCCAGCTCTCAGCTGTAAACTCCCTGTTCATACCTGGTGCTATATTTGCTGCCATCATGGCTGCCTCTATCGGAAATGTACCACTGCCGCAAAACGGATCCACAAGTATTCTGTCTGCATGCCATGGTGTAAGCATGATGAGTGATGCTGCAAGTGTCTCAGTCAGCGGCGCCTTGCTCGTTGCCAGACGGTATCCTCTCTTGTGAAGGGAATCCCCCGATGTATCAAGTGTCACCATCACCTCATCCTTGTACAGAAAAACCCTTACCGGATACTGTGCTCCGTCCTCCGGGAACCAGTCAATGTGATAAGACTTCTTCATTCTCTCAACCATAGCCTTTTTCACGATAGACTGTATATCAGATGGTGAAAAAAGCTTACTCTTTATGGAAGAAGCCTTTTTCACCCAGAATCTGCCGTCCTTGGGAATATAATTTTCCCATGGGAGAGCCTTTACATTTTCAAAAAGCTCATCAAATGTGGCAGCCTTAAATCGTCCTACCTGAAGTAATACTCTCTCTGCGCCTCTTAAGAATATATTCGCTCTGCATATACCTCAGCATCGCCCTCAAACGATACCCTGCCGTCCTCCACACGTGTTATCTCATATCCCAGATCATATATCTCCCTCTTTACGACTGCCTCAAGGCCAAAATGACATGGCACAACAAGCTCAAATCTATTCATATATTGTGTAACTGCCTTTCTATAATTGTACTTTACATTGTTATCTAACATTGTTGCATAAATTTCAATTTTTTTAAATAGTTTCAGCCATATTTCTGCAACTTTTTTGATATCCGCACATAGCATTGTATCCACCTATGACTGTCGCTGTATCAAAACCACGATTTCCCAGATATCTGGCCAGCTTCATGCTGCTTCCACCATGCGTGCAGTAAAAAATCACACTCTGTGACACATCGAGTTCACTCTCATATGAATCCGTGATATCCATAGGCATGCTGAGTGCGCCTTTCCAGTGCGACCTGTCATATTCCTCTCTTGTTCTTATATCTATAAGCAGTGCATTCATCTCTTTTTGCACCTTATAAAGCTCATCCGCATAAACTATTTTAAATTTCATACATCCATACGCCAAAATACGAATTTACATTATGATATTCATTTTATTATGAGATGTGAACTGCGATAAATCACCAAAATCATTACAGCCGGTGTTTTAGCACTTTAGCTCTTTAATAAATTAACCCGTTTTATTAAGATTATATTATTTTGTCTTTCAAAGTATTGCTTTTTAATTACTGTTATTTTATAATGTTTCCGAAAAGAGAAATCTTTTCAATGTTATACCTCTTATTAATTATTTATACTCCCCTCAAAAGAGCCGGTCACGTGACCGGCTCTTTTATACTGCTTATATTTTTTTATATTTATCAATCCAAAAGCATCTCATACTCTGCTAACGGCAGTGGCTTTGAATAATAAAAACCCTGTATACTGTCGCAGTCTATATTCTTCAAAAACTCTACCTGCTCCTGACTCTCAACACCCTCGGCGGTCACGCAGATTCCCAGCTCCTTGGCCAGCGCTATCGTGTGCACAAGCAGCCTCTCACCATTGAATCTCCTATATAGTCAATCAGGCTCTTGTCGATTTTGAGTGTATCAAAGCACTTCATATTGAGGGTAGCAAGTGATGAATAGCCTGAGCCAAAATCATCCACCAAAAGCGGAAATCCTTTGCCATGGAATCTATCTGCAATACTCTTGATTTCATCATTATCGACCGCTGCACTCTCTGTAATCTCTATAGGCACAAGATGTGTGTATATGCCGATTTTTCTTGCTATATCATGATATCTTTTGACCACAGACTCAAAGTACAGGCTCGCTCTGGACAGGTTGATTGAGATAGGAACTATTTTTTTCCCCTCATCAAGCCATCTTCTCTGATGTGTACACACCCTGCGGAACACATACTCATCAAGCGCCTTAATCATGCCGTTTCTTTCAAAAAGCGGTATAAATTTGGATGGCGGAATAATCTCATTATTTCCTCTTCTCCACCTGACAAGTCCCTCTGCACCGACCAGCTTGTTGGTCTTTGGAGCATACTTGGGCTGATACCATATCTCAAAACGATTGTCATTTAAATCCCTGTAGAAGTTATCCTCCATCTGCTTTTCTTCGACAATCCTTTCTGTATCGGCCTGACTGTATATCTGATAGAGCACGTCCTTCCGCTCCTTGATCCGATTCTTGCAAAGTTGGCCTCGCTGTATGCTTCCTCAACCTTTTTGCCAGACTCCCATTTTGTCACACCAAAGTATGGCTGAATCTTTGGAATCTTTAAGGATTCTGAAACCTTAATAAGCTGTAAATTGATGGTCTGTATCTTTCTGATAACATTATTTATCTTGTCATCCGCACAGAAAATAACAAATCTGTCTGCATTTATATGACCTGATATGTCATTATATCCTACAACACCGCGTATATTTTCAGAAATCCATCTAAGCGCCTCATCGCCCTTTGCCACACCACAGATGGAGTTTACTATCTTGAAGGAGTGAATATCCATGGAAATCAGATATCCTGATACCTTTCTGTCACGCAGCTTCTTTTTAAAGCTCTCGTAATTGTTGCCTCCGGTCACTGTATCCACATACGCTATACGCTCAAGCTCTCTTTGCTTCTCCGGGCTTATATCCGAAAAGCCCGCTATCATCTTGTGCAGCTCTCCCACGCCAGACACATTGACAAACTTGGCTCTGCAATACTGTACCTGTCCATCCCTCACAATGCGGTAATCATGCTGATAGGTATCCTTTATCAAAAACTGCCTGCGCAGATTATTAATTGATGTCTCTGAAAGCATGTGAAGCTTATCCTCCTCTAAGACGATAGCATTTACATACTGTTCCATCATCTCATGATAGCCCGGTTTTGACTCAAGCACTTCTCCAAACATAGCACGGACAGAAGGATTCATCCTGTATGGATACATCTTATTGTTGTCTACATCTACATAGTAGATACTGTTAAAGTTGCTTCCTAAAGCATTCACCATCTCACTCTCGTTAAGACGCTCATCAAGCTGTTCCGCAAGCCCTATTGCCTCAACTGTTCTGCCATCATCATCAAAGCAAATCGACTTGAATGATATCCTGTAGGTATCTGTTCCTTCCTTGGCATGCAGTACTACAGTAGCAAATTTTTCTCCCTCTGCAATCTGTTCAACAGCCTTCAGCAGATTATCCCTGTCAACCATGCTGTCTATAAACGGATTGTTTATAATATCCACATTTTTCTCTTCTGAGTCATCTAATGAATCCTCTGATAAAAAAGACCTCAAACAACCTTCCTGCGGAAAGCACTTAAAAACAGACTTTCCCCAGGATGCGAATGCGGTCTTTATATCCATCTCTATATTGTTTTCATCATCAAATCTATTACTCATAATAATTTCCACAAAAAAAATAATTATTAAAACTTTTTCATATTTATCACTACTATATCATTAGCAAGTCATTTCGTAAAGTTTTGTTTTTACTAATTTTGTTCTTTTTGTGTATTTTATGAATACATGTTTTATTTTATGGCGTCGAGTGCGTTTGAGATATCTGCAATCAAATCCACCTTGTCCTCAAGACCTAAGCTTATTCTGATAAGCTCTGCCGGCACTCCTGCTTCCTTAAGCTGCTCATCATTCATCTGACGATGCGTGCTTGTTGCCGGATTTAAGCAGCAGGTTCTCGCATCTGCACATGTGTCTCGATTGCACCAAGCCTTAATGCCTTCATAAATGCAGACGCTGCCTCTCTGCCGCCCTTTAAGCCAAATGATACGACTCCGCAGCCTCCGTTTGGAAGATACTTCTGTGCTCTCTCATAGTATTTGTTTGAAGGAAGCCCTGAGTAGTTTACATAGGCAACCTTTGGATGATTTTCCAAAAATTCAGCCACTGCCTGTCCATTTTCCACATGCTTTGGCATACGCACATGAAGTGACTCAAGGCCAAGATTCAGCATAAATGCATTCTGTGGTGACTGCATAGAACCAAAATCGCGCATAAGCTGTGCTGTACATTTGGTGATGAACGCACCTTCCTTGCCGAATTTCTCTGCATATGTGATGCCATGATAGCTGTCATCAGGTGTGCACAGTCCCGGATATTTATCTGCATGTGCCATCCAGTCGAATTTGCCGCTGTCTACGATTGCTCCGCCGAGTGTGGCTCCGTGTCCGTCCATGTACTTTGTGGTAGAGTGTGTGACAATATCTGCGCCCCACTCAATTGGTCTGCAGTTTACAGGTGTCGGGAAGGTATTGTCCACTATAAGCGGTACTCCGTGCTCGTGTGCCACCTTTGCAAAAAGCTCTATATCAAGCACCGTAAGCGCAGGATTGGCAATAGTCTCACCAAACATAAGCTTTGTGTTTGGTCTGAATGCTGCATTCAGCTCCTCCTCTGTAGCATCAGGAGATACGAATGTAGCTGTAATACCCATCTTTGCCATAGTTACCGCGATGAGGTTGAAGGTGCCTCCATAGATGGATGATGATGCCACGATATGGTCTCCGCACTCACATATGTTGAACATGGCATAGAAATTGGCTGCCTGTCCTGATGATGTGAGCATGGCAGCAGTGCCACCCTCCATAGCTGCGATTTTTCTTGCTACCGTGTCACAGGTTGGATTCTGCAGTCTGCTGTAGAAATAGCCCTCTGCCTCAAGGTCAAAAAGCTTTCCCATGTCCTCGCTTGTGTCATATTTGAATGTAGTTGACTGAATAATCGGAATCTGTCTCGGCTCTCCGTTTCCGGCTGCATAGCCTGCCTGTACACACTTTGTACCTATACTGTATTCTTTCATTGTGCTTCTCCTTTATTATGTTAATGTTTCGGTTGGATATAGTATATTACATTTGGCGCGTTTTGACAAATTCAGATTATATAACTTTTATCATCATAAATTCTTAAGCTTTATAACATATTGTATCTACCAGTGCTTCATAGCTGCTGTCATCAGCTTGCAGTATCTCTCTGACATTGTGCTGCTCTAATGCTGCTGTTGTTTTTTCACCTATCGAGTATGCTGTTTCCACGTATGCATTCTCCGGCAGCATATAAAAAAATCTTTCCACATTTGATGCGCTTGTAAAAACAGCTTCACTTACCATGTTTCCAATGCTTTCAGGAATACTCTCATATGCCTGCTCATTTACATATGCATCAATTTTTTCTAATTCACATATTTCTTTAAGACCTGCCTCAAGGTCAGGTGAAGCCTCCTTTGCCGAGAAAATGCAGACTTTGATTTCATCATTATCGCCCATATACGAACTCAATTCTCCTGCAAGTCCTTTTCCGGTCTGTTCTGCCGGAATAATATCTGCCTTTATATGATGCTTTGCAAGCTCTTTTTCTGTAGCTTTTCCAACTACTGCAAACCTTGCACTTGCTATAAGCTGATGTCAGCCCCTGCCAGATCCAGATTATAGAAAAATGATCTTACACCATTTTTGCTTGTAAAAACTATCCAGTCAGCTGATCTTACCTTATCAACAAATTCAGGAATTATAACTGGTTTAATTATGCCTGTCTTAACCGGTGTGACATCTGCTCCAAGCTGCTGTAATTTTGCTATCAATTCGTTTGTTTTGATATATGGTACTGTGATCTTTCTTCCAAACAGCGGTCTTTTTTCAAAGAAATCAAGCCTGTCATTCAGTGAAATCACATCTCCCACAACGATTATAGCCGGTGATGTCAGCTTTGCTTCCTCAATCTTTTCTCCGATATCCGCAAGCGTTCCTATACATTTGCGCTGCGCTGCAAGTGTGCCGTTCGATATCACTGCTGCCGGAGTATCCGATCTTCGTCCTGCTTTCATAAGCTCTGCTGCAATGCTTTTTACATGCGCAAGACCCATCAAAAATACGCAGGTGATTGTCTCATCTGTAAGAAGGGAATAGTCTATATCTGCCTCCTCATCCTTTCTGCTATGCGCAGTGATGACCTGAAAGCCTTTTGCTATGCCTCTGTGTGTGATAGGTATTCCTGCAGCCGCAAGCGCTGCAACCGATGAACTGACACCCGGTACCACTTCTACCTCTACATTTCTATCTACCAGGTAGAGAGCTTCCTCTCCGCCTCTTCCAAATACATACGGATCTCCGCCCTTTAAACGGACTACAAGCTCATGATATTTTGATTTCTCGTACAAAAGCTCGTTTATGGCATCCTGCTTCATGACATGCTTGTGATTTTCCTTGCCCACATAAATAAGCTCACAGCCTGCCTTTGCCATTGAAAGAAACTCTGGTGATGACAGCCTGTCATACACCAGACAATCCGCCTGTTTTATATATTTTTCTCCTTTTAAAGTGAGCAGGCCCGTATCTCCCGGTCCTGCTCCAACTAATACTACTTTTCCTGTGTTTTCTCTCATGATTTTCCTAATTATTTTTCTACTGAATTATTATGATTAAAAATTATGACTTGATATTTTTTAGTCGATTTCTAATTTATACCGAATATCGTGCACCGCACGCTCCACAATATTGTTTCTGTCTGATGTAATATCCCATACCTGCTCTGTCCTTGCAAGCTTTTTTCCATCCTCTGAGCCAAACATCGCAAGAAGCTTTAGCCTGTTATTTTTGTTGCTGTCATTACCGCGGTCTTTTTCACTTACAATATCACAGTATGCAGCCACAGGCAGATGACAGTTTCCACCGATTTGCTTTAAAAATTCTCTCTCAATGCCTGCGCACAGATTGGTTTTCTCATCTGACAAAGCATCAAGCTTTGCCATCAGCTTAGCATTGTCAGCACGTAGCTCAAGCGCCAGTGTGCCCTGTGCCGGAGCCGGAATCATATCATCCTCTGAAAAGTACTGTGTGATCTCAGAATCTCTTCCGATACGCTTTATTCCCGCCGCTGCAAGTACGATTCCATCCAGCCTGTATTCGTTATACTTATTCTGTTTTTCGTTAGCTATCTCATTGTTATTTACAGTATTATCGGAAACCTCTTCATATATAATTTCACCATCATATAGCTTACGAAGCCTCGTATCGATATTTCCGCGTATGCCAACCACCTTAAGGTCAGGACGCAGCTTTAAAAGCTGATACTTCTGCGCTTGCTTCCGGTTCCTATCACGGCACCATAAGGAAGCTCATCCAGTGAAGCGGCATTTTTCAGCACCAAAACATCCCTTGGATCTTCACGCTTCCATGCCTTTGCAAATGTAAGCCCTGCTGCCGGTTCATCAGGCATGTCTTTCATGGAATGGACTGCCATATGAATCTTTCCCGATAAAAGCTCGTCCTCTATCTCCTTTACAAAGATACCCTTTGAGCCAATCTTATCGAGTGCCTTTTTCTGCTCTAAATCGCCTGTTGTCTTTATGATAACAGCCTTAAAATCATCATCCGGATATGCTCTTTTTAACTTATCTATCACGTAATCAGTCTGAACAAGAGCTAGCTTTGAGCCTCTCGTTCCTATTAAATACTTCATTTTACTCTCCTACGGATCATGCCATTTTCCATTTATAATTTATAAATGAACAACAACTTAAAATCTATAATACCATACTTTAAACTATATTTCCGGAATCCTTCCATTATCAATAGCTGCACACAATATTTCCTTAAATACACGCTTTCTCTCGGCTTGAGTGTCATATTGCGCTATTACTTTTTCGCGGATTTGTCCCATGTATTCGTTCAGCTCACCAAGAAACGGAGTAAGAATCTCCTGCTCTTTGCCTTTCAGATACTGGGTCAGCACAGGGCTGTTTCCTCCGCTCGAAAATGCCGCAACAAGATTCTTTTCCTTTATGTATGACGGAAAAATAAAGCTGCAATCAGCCTTCTGATCGACCGCATTTACCATGATGTCCTTAGCTTTGCAATACTCTGCAATCTCATGATTTAAAGCATTGTCATCAGTGGCAGCGATAACCATTTCCATGCCGTCACAGTCTTTTCGTTCAAACCTTCTCTTTATGAACGTAATTCTATCTGCTGCATCCGAATCCGTCTGATTGTTTTCTTTATTTGCCGTATATGAGCCCGTTTTATCCTCGCTTGCTATATCATCAATTGTAAGCTTTCTCAGCTCATCACATATATCCTCTGCCACAACCGTGACCTTCGCGCCAAAATCCAGCATTACGATCACCTTGCGGTATGCCACATTTCCACCGCCGACGATCAGACACTCTCTTTCCGTCATATCCACAAACATCGGAAAATACGCCATTTTTATCTCCCTGTAATACCATATCCATACTTTATTTCATACATTATTTCATGCCTTATTTTTTACTTTATTATACGCTTTATGCTTTATTTTCCACCTTATTCTTCACACTGTAACCGTTTAATATTCCTGCAAAAACAGGACGAAGCTTGGCTGAAAACACTGCTGCCGATACGCATAATATAAAGTCCGGTGCAACAGTTATCAGACAGTAATCCACTATTACTATGCCCCAGCTGACAGGTGTTGCCGCATAGAAATTTTTCATGCAGTAAAAGTATATTGCTCCAACTGTATAATATGCCACCAGTCCGACCGTTGCCGGAAGAATGAGTGTAAACGCATTGGTCTTTTTAAGCTTTTCTGTGATTGCTCCGATTAAAAATGCTGCAAGCACAAAGCCTAAGAGGAATCCAAAGCCCGGTCTTAAAATGTATGTAGGACGCCGCCTGCCGCAAATACAGGCACTCCCACCAGTCCGATGCACAAATATACTATCACGCTAAGCGATGCCAGCTTTGCCCCAAGCAGAAATCCCGCCATCAGCACAAAAAACCACTGTAATGTAAAATGCATGGTGTACATAGGAAGCGGGATATCAATCTTGATAAATGCTCCAACTACAATAAGCGCTGCAAAAAGTGCACATGTTGTAAGTTCCTTCGTTTTTAATTTCATTTTCGCACGCTCTTTCGTTTTATTAAATATACATGCTATAATAACATCTTTCTCTAAAAAAGAAAAGCCATCTTCGATGAAGCTGACTTTTCTTTGCAGCTTTCGCTGCGACTCAAAACATTAACATATGATTTAGAAGTAATATTCATCAGAATATATTCGTAAATCCTCTTTCGTGACCTGTCCACCCTCGATATGAAACGAGTTGATTACAGGATTTTCTGCCATAAGCGACATTATCATGTAGCTCGCATTCGGATCATATGCAAGCTTTATATCCTCATCCGATGGCCTTGAAGGGCTAGACGGGTGTGAATGCCAGTTGCCAAGCGGCTTAAGACCGTTTGCTCTCATGTCCTTTATGGCTGCCAGCTGCTCTTTTGGATCCATTGTGAAATGGTCCTCGGCATGGTCTGTATTCGTCAGGTAATATACCTTTGTGATGAGACGACCGTTTTCGTCCTCACTGCCTGCTATCAGACCGCACGCTTCCTCCGGCAGATGCTCTTTAGCATATTTTGCTATTTCATCCAGAAACGGATATTTCATTCTTATGATACTCATATCGTTCCTTTCCTTACTGTCTTTTTATTCCTGTGTACGAGATGCATCAAATCTGCCCGCTGTCTCCTCGCAGACCTCCTGCTCGTAGTCGATTGGCTCGAGAATGGTCGGATGGTCGCCACAGACTGCACAGTTGTGTGTATCCTTTGGAAGCTTAATCTTGTGGAACTCCATGGTGAGTGCATCATATGTAAGCAGATATCCTGTGAGCAGCTCTCCGACACCGATTAAATACTTGATAGCCTCCATAGCCTGAAGCGAACCGATACTCCGCCCATAGCTCCGATAACGCCTGCCTGCTTACATGTAGGCACTGCATCCTTTGGTGGCGGATTCTTGAATACACATCTGTAGCAAGGTCCCTCTCCCGGCACATATGTCATGAGCTGACCCTTGAAACGGATGATTCCTGCATGTGAAAACGGCTTTTTCTCAAGCACACATGCATCGTTGATTAAGAACTTTGCCGGGAAATTGTCAGTTCCATCTATGATGAAATCATAATCCCTGATAAGCTCTCTGATGTTTGACGCATCTACAAACATACGGTATGTATTGACCTGAACATCCGGGTTCATGGCGTTCATTGTCTCTTTTGCTGACTTTACCTTGGCTTTTCCCACATCGGCTGTTCCGTGGATAATCTGTCTCTGCAGGTTGGATAAATCTACCTCATCCGCATCCACAATACCGATTGTGCCAACTCCTGCTGCTGCAAGATACATGGCTGCCGGAGCTCCAAGTCCGCCGGCACCGATAATAAGCACCTTGCCCTTTAATAATTTCTTCTGACCTTTAACGCCCACCTCATTAAGGATAATGTGGCGTGAATAGCGCTCGATCTGCTCATCAGTCATTGCCATTAGCATCCACCTCCCATGAAGTAAAGGAACTCTACATTGTCGCCATCCTTAAGCACTGTCTTTGGCTTATCCTCTGTGGCAACAAATTCCTCATTTATTGAAACTGTTACATACTCCGGCATATCTACATTCTCAAGCTCGATAAGCTCCGGTAATGTAAGTCCATCCTTATATTCTTTCTTCTCTCCTGCTACTGTGATAGTCATTTTATTTCCTCCTGTGTCACAGATTGTGGTATCTGTATGTGTTATTATCCTGTATCAGACTGCTTTATATAATAATCTAAAAACTATAATAATTCTTCAACCATGCTTTCAAATCGGCAGGCTTTTGTGCGCCGACCTTTCTGTCTAAGACCTCAGCGTCTTTTACAAAAAGCAGTGTCGGATTCGCAGTCACCTCATACTCATCAGCGAGCTCTCCGTCAAAGTTTGTGTTGACCTTGTATACGTGAAGCTTATCCTCATAATCATCCTCGATATCTCCGAGAACCGGTGCCAGCTTCTTGCAGGCCACACATGAATCCGAGTAAAAATCAACAATTACCGGAAGCTTGCTTTTTAATACTTTTTCATCGAAATCAGCCTTTGAAATTCTTGCTGCCATGATTAGTCCTCAACCTTTCTGACGTAAAGAGTGTATGTTCCATCCTCGTTGTCCTCGAGCTTAAGTATCTTGTGTCCCTCTTCCTTCATGCTTCTTGGAACATTCTGTACCGGCTCTCCATCATTCATACGGATTGCAAGCACCTCACCGTCATCTAATTTCTCTATTGCTACCTTTGCCTTTACAAATGTAAGAGGGCAAACCTTGTCAGTTATATCTACCTGATCGTCGAATGCTATATCTGCCATTTTGCATCTCCCTTCCTATACTCATATTTATTATATTATTGCCGTAACCGTTGTTGTTTATGCATGCCGGATATTTCCTGCTATACATGGGAATTATTTACCCTCGTATGCTGCCTGAATCTCTTTTTTAAACTCTTCCTCGCCCACTCTCTGAAGAGTAAGTCTGAAACGCTCACCACCGTTTGCATGCTTCTCGAAGAAACTAATTGCTGCATCTGTCACTCTGAAAAGAGTTTCCTTGTCGCGGATAATCGGAACAAGCTGCTCTCCTTTATAGATGTGGTTTCCGAAAAGTCCTCCAAACGATACGATATATCCCGGAGTTCCCTTCCATGCATCTGTCGGACAGCTCTTTACGCAGCGCGCACAGTTGTTACATTTGTCTCTGTCGATGACAATCCTGCCATCCTCCATGCTAAGTGCACCCTCGCGGCATGCCTTCACACATACACCACACTGGATACAATCGTCATGGCTACACTCTACTGTCATGCCGCCCTTGATTCCGACATCGTTTTCCTCAGCCTTTAAGCAGTTGTTCTGACAGCCTGTGACACCAAACTTGAACTTGTGAGGAAGCTCTCTTCCGAAGTATCTTTCATCAAGTTCCTTAGCCAGAGTGTATGTATCGATACATCCGCTAGGACAGATTTCTGAGCCCTGACACGCTGTGATAGTACGTACTCTCGGTCCGCAGACACCTGTTCCTACACCGCCCTTTGCCAGTTCCTCTTTTACCACATTGATATCCTCAACCTTGATAAAAGGAATCTCAATACCCTGACGCGATGTCATATGAACATATCCGTGTCCGTATTTCTCAGCAACCTCTGCTACTGTTTTGATATTTTCTGCTGTAAGATTTCCTCCTACAACCGCAATTCTAAGCGAGAAACAGCCCTTTTGCTTCTGTCTCATGAAACCGCCCTTTTTTAGGGCCGCGTAATCAACTTTCTCCGCCATTTTTAATCTCCTTACTGTGTAAATATGTTAATGTTTTGTTTTATATGTAAATGCATATGCACGCTCTCATTTGCATACACATTGATACCTTATTATTATGGCTTAATCAGCTATATTTGCAAAAGCCTGTGCAAAATCCTCCTTGAGGTCATCTATATCCTCGATACCCACGCTGACTCTTATAAGATCCTCAAATACTCCTGCATCCTCCTTCTGCTTATCTGTGCTGTGAAGACTGATTGTGGAGCCCGGATGAATGACAAGTGTCTTTGTATCTCCGATATTACTGAGTGTGTATGGAATCGCCAGGCTGTCTATAAATTTAAATGCCTTTTCCTTGCTGCCAACCCTGATTGTAAGGATTGCTCCATAGCCGTTTGTGAGCTGTTTTTTTGCTATTTCATGCCATTTGCTGCTACAAAGCCCCGGATAATTAACCTTTATGTCAGGATAATTGTTTTCTATCCACGACGCAAGATCGAGTGCATTAGAGCATTCTCTTTCCATTCTAAGACCGAGTGTCTCAAGTCCTATAATATTTAAATATGCATTCACCGGAGCTAAACAGGCACCCATATTTCTGAAAAGACTGTTTCTCAGCTTTGCGACAAATGCCATAGGTCCATACTTCACATAATCTGCAAACCCCGGATATCTGTTCTTGTCCCATTTAAACTTACCTGAGTCTGTCAGAATACCACTGATTGCATTGCTGCTTCCATTGATATATTTGGAAGATGAATTGACCACGATATCAGCTCCATGCTTTAAAACCTGTATCAGGTAAGCTGTCGATGTGGTATTGTCAACTACAAGCGGTATATCATGTGCGTGTGCTATCTCTGCAAGCTTCTCAATATCTGTGACATCCAGACAGGGATTACCGATAGTCTCTGCAAAAATCAGTCTGGTATGCTCATTGATGCTGTCCTCTATCTGCTGCCAGTTGTTGTTCTCGACATACCTGGTTGTGATGCCGAAGGCCTCAAGATCATGGAACAAATCTATTGTGCCACCGTAGAGGCTGGCGCTTGAGATGAGCTCATCTCCACTGCTTAGTATATTTAAGAAGGTATTCATCAGCGCCGCCATGCCTGATGCGCATGCCACCGATGCTATTCCTCCCTCGAGCTTTGTTATTCTGTTCTCAAAAGCTGTAATCGTAGGATTGGCAACTCTTGTGTAACAGTAGCCGGAGCTTTGTTTTCAAATATTTTTTCCAGATCTGCCGCGCTCTCCTGCTCGAAGGCGCTTGTCTGATATACCGGTGGCAGTGTAGAGCCATTTGTCTCTTTTGTCACGCCGGCATGAAGTAAGCTTGTATTAAATCTCATTGTTTTCTTCTTCTCGTTAATTCTTACATAGTCTATTATGTTACTAGGAATTGATGAGATTATTATACAAACGTGTGTGTTGAAAGTCAATGCTATCAGTTATACAAATTATTTGTGCGTGGTTATATATTTTGTTTATAGCCATTAATGTCCCTTAAATACTCTGCGGCTGTCGTTGCGGCATTTGCTCCGTCAGATACTGCGGTTACCACCTGACGCAGTGTCTTGGTACGGACATCTCCCGCCACATACAGTCCAGGCTGGACGCTTCTATCATGGTCACCATTTTTTGTTGCAGCATATGTGATGCCGTCCTCACCTGCTACTACATATCCTCTCTCATCGAGCTGCACCAGATTCTTTATAAGCTCTGACTGCGGTACTGAGCCATATGCCACGAATACTCCGTCTACAGCCAGTGTCCTGCCACTTTTAAGCTTTATGCCTGTCGGCTTTTTTTCTCCATATATTTCTGTTACTGCTTCATTTAGGACAAGCTCTACATTTTCTTTCTGCTTTAAAAGCTCAACTGTGCTCTGTGCACCGCGGAAGCTGTCTCTTCTGTGAACCAGATAGACCTTCTCACATATATCGGACAGATATAATGCATCATCCAAAGCGGTATCTCCGCCGCCCAGCACTGCGGCTGTCTTTCCTTTATAGAATGCTCCGTCACAGATTGCGCAGTAAGATACTCCCTTACCGGTATACTCAGCCTCTCCCGGCACTCCTGCCTTTCTCGGATATGCTCCTGCGGTATAGATGAGAGCTCTTGCCTCTGCTATCGTGTCATCATCGAATTTCACTCTGTATATCACTGATTCTTCTTTCTCACCATTTTGCACTGCTTCTATCTGCACTGCTTCTTTTTCGATAAATTCTACATCAAGAGACACTGCATGCTCCCTGAATTTTTCTCCCAGGTCATATCCGTTTATGTTGGGAAGCCCCAGATAGTTGTTCACATTTCCGCTCTCGGCTATCTGGCCTGTCCCCTCGTATTCTTTTTCTGCTACTGCCACATTCAGATTGGCTCTCTTTGCATATATTGCTGCTGACAATCCTGCCGGACCACTGCCTATTATTATTATATCAAACATGGAATTGGTTCCTTTCATCGTCCATTGAATTTTTTCGGTAACTTATTATATACATTATCCTTAAAAAAAACAATAATACCGCCTGCTTTTATAAAACACCTTTATAAAAACAAGCGGTATCAATTTTATCTATCGTATATACATCCTGGCCTCATAAGGTCTGAGCACTGACATATCAGAGGTATCCTTATAATTTGAAATCAGCACCTCCATGCCCTCACACTCCTTTGCAAGCGGCATTGGTATCTCCTTGTCAAAGAAATTGCACACAACAATCATGGTTTTTTCTTCATTCTTTCTGCTGTATGCAAAAATATTCTCATCATCCTCAAGTAAAAGTGTAAATTTACCATCAACAAATACCGGATAATCCTTTCTCAGCTGAACAAGCTTCTTGTAGCAGCTAAAGATTGAATCAGGGTCATCCACCTGTGATTTGGCATTTATTTTGTCGTAATTGTCATTTACCTTTATCCAAGGTGTTCCTGTGGTGAAGCCGGCATTTGCCGAGTCATCCCACTGCATAGGTGTCCTTGCATTGTCACGGCCCTTTGCGTAAATGGACTTCATGATTTCATCCTTTGAGTATCCTTTTTCAAGGCGCTCATGGTACATGTTTATGATTTCACAGTCCTTATAATCCTCGATATCATACTGTACATTTGTCATGCCCAGCTCCTCGCCCTGATAGATGTATGGTGTACCCTGCATGCCGTGCAGCAATATAGCAAGCATCTTTGCAGATTCCACTCTGTACTCCCTGTCATTGCCCCATCTTGACACGATACGCGGCAGGTCATGATTGTCCCAGAACAGACTGTTCCAGCCACAGTTGTAGAGCTCATTCTGCCAGTGAGCCATTATCTTTTTAAGCTTTTTAAACGGAAGCGGTGCAAGGTCCCATTTCTCGCCGCCCTCCTTCTGGTCTAGCCCTATGTGCTCAAACTGGAACACCATAGAAAACTCGCTGCCATCCGGATTGCTGTAAAGCTTTGCGCGCTCTGTGTCTGCGCCCCATGCCTCACCTACAGTAATCAGGTCGCCCTTCTGGAAGGTCTCCCTGCTCAGTTCCTTAAAATATTCCTGAAGCCTTGGTCCGTTTATGGTGATTCTCTTGTCCGGCTCTTTTGCTATCTGGTCGATTACATCAAGTCTGAAGCCGCCGACTCCCTTGTCCATCCACCAGAGAATCATATCGTAGATTGCTCTTCTGACCTTTGGATTCTCCCAGTTTAAATCCGGCTGCTCCGGTAAAACTGATGGAAATAATACTGTCCGATTTCCGGCACATATTCCCATGCGCTTCCACCGAAACAAGCCTTCATATCACTTGGCGGCACGCTTCATCTCCATCTCTCCAAATATAGTAGTCATGGTATGGATTGTCCTTGCTCTTTTTAGCCTCCTTGAACCACCTGTGCTCGTTTGAAGAATGATTTAAGACAAGATCCATCATAATCCTTATATTGTGCTTCTTTGCCTCGTTTATGAGCTCCTCCATATCATCGAGACTGCCAAACGTCGGATCAATATCCCTGTAATCCGAAATGTCATAACCGTTGTCAGCCTGCGGTGATTTGAATACCGGCGAAAGCATATTGCATTGATTCCAAGCGTCTCAAGATAATCAAGTCTTTTGATGATACCCTGTAAATCACCAAAGCCGTCTCCGTTAGAATCCTGAAAGCTCTTTGGATAAATCTGGTAAACTACCGCCTTTTTCCACCATTTTTCATTATTGTTTTTGCTCATTATGCCTCCTTGTCTCTTCATTATCTCTTTTTGTTATCTCTTTTAGCTGCCTCTTTTTGTAAAAATTCAGCCTCGTTTCTTTAATGCTATATCAAATTATGCTATTTTACAAGCACCACCAAAACCTCACAGCTTTCAAGCTTAAGCTCGGATGCTCCCACTGAAACAGTGCTCTTTTCAGCATCATTTGTGTTGGACAAAAGCACCTTTTTCACACTGCCATCCAGCCTGATTTGTGCCTCTTTACTGCCAAAATTTGCCACAACCAGCACGCGCTTATTTTCATCCTCTCTGTAATAAGCCATGATGCCATCTGTATCCTCATATGCCGGAATACATCTGCCGTAGGTGAACAGCTCCTTAAATTCATCTGACTTTCTGAGTGCCACAAGCCTTCTGTAATAGTTCAAAACAGATGAAGGGTCCTTTTCCTGCGCCGCAACATTGATAGCCTTATAGTTTTCATTGACCTTAAGCCATGGCTTTGCTGTGGTAAAACCGGCATTTGCCTCATCACTCCACTGCATAGGTGTCCTTGCATTATCCCTGCTCATCCTTCCACAGGCTGCAAGTGCCTGCTCCTTTGATAAGCCTGCTGCAAGTGCTGCCTTGTACTGATCCTTTGTGCTGATATCGTCATACTCATCTATACTGTTCCATTTTGCATTTTGCATACCGATTTCCTGTCCCTGGTATATAAACGGAATGCCTCGAAGCAGTACGCTGACAGTTCCTAACATCTTTATTCCGGCAGGATTTTGAGCATGCTTTGGTAAAAATCTTGAGGCACCTCTCGGCTCATCATGATTTTCTATGATATTGGCCTTAAAGCCGTACTTTTCTGTCTCAAGCTGTGAACCAAGAATGGTCTTTCTCCATTTGTCAAAATCTATTTTCGGTGCATCATACCAGCCATGCTCTCCATCACTTAAGCACTGTGCACAAAAATCAAATATCGTTGAAAAATGCCCATTCTCACCGATAAACTCCGGCAGCTCCTCAGGCTTCATATTGAATACCTCGCCAACCGTAAATGCATCATACTTCTTAAATGTATTGTTCTTTAATTCCTCTAAGAGCTCTCCGACACCTTCTGCACTTTCAACCATCTTGTAGCAGGCAGCCAGTCCGTCCTCTGCATCCGGCTCAAAATCAGGGAAATCGAGATTTTTCTTTATATTGATTATCGCATCTATTCTAAATCCTGACAAGCCCTTATCCAGCCACCAGTTAATCATCTCATAAAGCTTTTGTCTTAGCTTTTCATTCTCCCAGTTTAAATCCGGCTGCTCCTTCGCAAACATGTGCAGATAATACTTGTCCGTGCCCGGCACCTTCTCCCAGCAGCTTCCGCCAAAATAAGAGCGGTAATTGCTCGGCGGATTGCCGTTTTTACCTTTTCTGAAATAAAAGTAATCAGCATACTCTCCATCCGGATCCTTAAGTGCCTTTTGAAACCATTCGTGCTTATCCGAGCAGTGATTTATTACCAGATCCATGATGATGTGCATATCACGCTTCTTTGCCTCGGCAAGGAGCTCATCAAACTCCTCCATAGTACCGAACTCTTCAGCTATCGCATAGTAATCAGATATGTCATAGCCCTGATCCACAAATGGCGATTTATATATCGGAGACAGCCATATGATGTCAATTCCAAGCGATTTTAAATAATCCAGCTTTGAAATGATACCTCTTAAATCTCCTATTCCGTCACCGTTTGTATCCAGAAAGCTCTTTGGATAAATCTGATATGCCACCTTGTCATGCCACCATTTTCTCTCCATAATGTGTACCTCTTATCTAATCATAAATTTTGCACTCATTTACATCTTGAGCACTTTGCCTTGATGTATTATACTGCTATTATAGAAAGTGGTTAGTATAAATTCTTTGCAATATTTTTTCATTTTATAACACAATACTGCTCTTATAATTTTAAAGGGTATAGTTTTAAAAGCTATGGAGAAACAACAATATGAAAAACAATAATCAGCCTGCCCTCGGGCAGAAAGAAAACGCAAAGCACGGAGAAGTATTTTTCCCAGTTCAGAAATATATAACAAGACTTGCAGCAGATTACCCTGTCATCACTACACACTGGCACGATGAGGCAGAGCTCACACTGATTACAAAGGGCTCATGCACCTATCAGATTGATTTGCTCGAATATGAAGCAAAGGAAGGCGATATCATCTTTATCCCGCCACTGCTGCTGCATTCCATTTCAATAAGGGACTGCGACGAATTTTACTCGGAAACGTATGTATTCCATATCAATTTTTTAGGTGGAAACAATACCGATATATGCTCTTCAAGATATCTGACTCCGCTAATCAACCATGAGTTTGCCATGCCTTACCTGATTGCACCGAAGCATCCGGCATATTCATCCCTTTGCAAATGCTTCATGCGCATAACAAATCTATACTCCCGTCAGGAATTCGGCTATGAGCTGGCTCTAAAGGCATTTCTGCTTCAGGCAATATTTCTATTGCTACAATACAGTGAAAAAAAATGCTGATTTTGGTGTCAACACATCCTCCGATAAGCTCAAAAATGTGCTCGATTACATCGAGGTGCACTATGCCGAAAGCATCCAGGTTGCAGAGCTTGCCGGGCTTTGCTATTTCAGTGAATACCACTTCATGCGTTTCTTCAAAAAACACATGAACATGACCTGCGTGCAGTATATCAACAATGTGCGTCTTGAAAAATCCGTGGAACAGTTCGAGCGCGGCAACACCTCAATTTTAGATGTCTCACTGTCTGTCGGATTTCACAATCTGAGCTATTTTCACAGAGCATTTAAAAAGAGGTATCATATGACACCTCTTTCCTTTATCAAAAGCCTTGAATAAATATTTATTTGCACGCAATCACTCTGAGTATATACTCATATGACCTCTTTGCAGAGGATATGGAAAGCCTCTCCTCAGTCGTATGGATATCATACATATCAGGTCCCATTGATATGCAGTCGAGTCCTTCAATCTTGCCGCTTAAAAGTCCGCACTCGACACCGGCATGAATAGCCTCAACTGTAGGCTTTTTGCCATACATCTCCTCAAAAATCCGTACCATATCCTCGCGGAGCTTGGAATCCTTCTTGTACTCCCATGCAGGATAATCACCCTCAAATGTAACCTCTGCCTCAAAAGCGCCTGCTATGCAGACAAGCTGGTTCTTAAGGCTTTTTTTAGCCACACCGACTGAGCTTCTGACTGCGTATCTTAAAGTGACAGCAGCATCGTCTGATTTTAAAACTCCCAGATTAAGTGAAGTCTCAACAAGCTTATCTATTTCACGGCTCATTCTGATGATGCCGTTTGGCAGTGCCTCGATAAGTGCGATAACCCTTGCGCTATCCTTTGCACTTATAGCTGACTCACTGCAGTCAGTCTCCTCTGACACAGTAAGCTTAAGGTCAGGATCAGATGCCTTAAACTCCTCCGCAATCTCAGCTGCTGCCTGTTCTATCGAAGCCTTCACTGCCGCAGCCTCATCAGGTGCTACAATAATCTGTGCAGTACACTCTCTTGGAATGGCATTATCCTTTCTGCCGCCCTCTATAGAAGCTATAGCTACAGGTGCTGATGCGTCGCGAAGCAGTCTGGACATAAGAGTATTGGCATTGCCCCTTCCCTTATCAATCTCTGAGCCTGAGTGTCCGCCGGTGAGACCTGATAAGCTCACAGTAAGCTTTGTTCCGCTCACTGTCTCTCTCTCTACAGGCAGCTTCACATCGGCTCTGCATCCACCGGCGCAGCTTGCGAGCATCACGCCCTCCTCCTCGCTGTCCATATTAAGAAGCTTCTTTCCCTTAAGCATAGACACATCGATGCCTGTAGCACCCTCCATGCCGACCTCCTCGCATACAGTGCATACAAACTCAAGGCGTGGATGTGACAGGCTGTCATCGTCCAAAATAGCAAGCGCATATGCACCGCGATACCGTCATCTCCACCGAGTGTAGTGCCTTTGCCGAGATAAAATCACCATCTATCAAAAGGTCCAGGCCTTCCTCGTCCATATCCTTATCACAGTCAGGTGCCTTCTCGCAAA
>ENA-OQCP01000129-OQCP01000129.1-human-gut-metagenome-genome-assembly--contig:-NODE-129-length-30032-cov-6.270456_pt1 | contig 30032 bp, 32 predicted proteins | sample MGYA00242760_ERZ504583 | MGnify/ENA primary metagenome ERZ504583 (study PRJEB26092, sample SAMD00036308) | human gut metagenome | host: Homo sapiens | study: EMG produced TPA metagenomics assembly of...
AAAAGATTTTTCCATCGGATTGCTTTCTCCGTAGCTTACAGCAATGCTGTAGAGCAGGCTGTTTACTGCCTTTTCCTGGAAAAAATTCTTTGTTTTCGTCAAGCTTTCCAAGTTTTTTGGCCTCTTCTTCCAGTTTCTTTCTGTCATAGAGTTCCAGTCCAAGTCTGGAAGCCAGTTCTTTTCCTATTTCATGTCCGCCGCTTCCGCACTGTCTTGCTATTGTAATAATCATATCCCATGCCTCCTGTGCAATGATGTTGCATTTATTTACTGTCAAAGTACTTTTTCGGAATTATTATACTCAAAAAAAATCGAAATGTATATGCCAAAATCTACTATAAATTGCCTTCGCAAACCTTGATATTCTGGTACTTATGGCAAATTGGTCTGACAAATATTTGCTTAATAGAAACATTAGACAAATACTTTATATTGAGATATGATGAGAATTGTGGGAGCTGCTTTGCAGCGGAGCAATTCGTAGATATCAAGTGCTTTTACAATATCTGAAAAAGAATATTCTCCTGTCATATAATGTTTTATAAATCATTTTGCATGGATGTTCGCTGATAATAGGTATTTATGATATCCTGTAAAGTAATCGTATTCATTTTTTCTTCAGCAGTTTTTTGGATTTCATTATAGAATCCCTGCAAAGATAACTGAATGTTAATGCCAACGCCACAATCCGGATTGGTATGAGTATCTAAATGAAGCAATGGTTTATCACCTTCAACTGCTTTATAAATATCCAGCAATGTAATATGGTCTGCTGGTTTTGAAAGAGAAGGACGGGCATGTCCGGCTACACTGGTCATAAGTCCGGCTTTTTTTAGTTTTAACATAAGCTGGCGTACAAAGCCGGGATTTGTATGGACACTTTCTGCAATTGAGGCGCTGGAGAGAGATTTTTCCTGGTTGATAGCAATCAGAACCATCACATGAACAGTATCACTTAATTTCGTTGAATATTTCATGATAAGAAACTCCTTGTAGTATGATATAATGATTTTGCTTTCACATTTTTGAGACAAAAATATTTCTGGTTTGTCTAAAACATTTCAAGTTCTCAACAGTTCTTTCCAATATGTTGAGAAACTGTGCATATTTATTATTTTGATGATTGTAAATAATATAATTACAACTATAATGAAATTTAAAGGAAAAGTCAACACGGGAATGAAACTTACGGAGGATTGTATAATATGCTGATTGTAGACAAATTTATGAAACCACCAAAATCCTTGCATAAACATTGATTATTACATGATGCGATAAAATATTCACAAAGGAGAACTTATGTTATCTTTAGTAGTTAATGTATAGTAAGTTAAATAATAAACATATCCTAATAAACTCGGTAAATATAAGGGTTTGTTAGGATATATCATTGTAAAGTATGTGTACCTTAAAAATTGAATATTAAATAATTATTATACAGTAGAATAATGCTTGAACATATGTTTTGCTGATGGTAAAATATAAAGTAATAAGAGGTATTTTAACATTATAGACATATCATAAATGTATTGGAGGTATTTAATACATGGAACTACATGTTATAAAACGTGAAGGAAGGGAGACAGTTGTTCTACTGGATAATGAGATGAGAATTGTAAAGCCAGTATACGACTATCTAAAATTCCAAAGACAAAAGGATAAAGCTCTCAATACCTTAAAGGCAAGTGGAAGTGATTTACGAACCTATTGGGAGTTCTTAAATGATAGTGGTTATGAGTATGACAAGGTTACTCCTAAGATGATTGCTGAGTTTATAGACTATCTAAGGGCATCAGATGATGATGTCATAGCTCTTAACAAGGAAAGTAAAAGGACTAATAAAACAATCAATCGTATATTGAGTACAATCCATATGTTTTATCAGTTTGAAGCAGATATGCAGGAAATAGATAATCCTATCCTAATGCATGATATAAACAGACCTTTTAATGCTTTTAAAGGCATCTTGGAACACGCAAAGTCTGATAATAAAACAAAGCAGTCAATCTTCAAGGTAAAGGAAAGTGATTATAAGATAAATCTTGTTACTGATGATGAAATGGAACTGTTTTTAAACCGTTTAGACAAGCGTAGAGACATCCTTTTATACAAGATGCTCTATCTTACAGGGGCAAGAATACAAGAGGTTTTAGACCTTGAAATTGACTCTGTACCATTGCCGGATATGTCACAGTTAGTAGGCTGTTTTCGGCAGATAAAGTCAAAGGGTAAGACCAGAGATTTGTATGTGCCTATGTCACTAATAAAGGAACTTGACGATTTCATCATGGAAGAAAGAAACCTTATTGATACAGACCACAGTTACATCTTTGTATCAGAACAGAAAAGACAGCTTGGCAAACAGCTTACCTATCGTGCAGCCTATGACAAGCTTAAAAAGGTACAGAAAGAAATCGGTGTGGATTTTAACTTCCACGATTTAAGACATACCTTCTGTTCTACCTTGTGCAGTCTGGAATGGATGTAAGTGTTGTAAGAATGATTATGGGACATGAACATTTATCTACTACTCAGAAGTACACACATCTCTCTAATCCGTACATTGAGGACAGCCTTTCAAGGTATTGGAATCAGAGTACATTGATTGGAGGTGGCTCTGATGGCAAGTAGACCAGATGGTGATGTATGGAACATCGTTGACAATGACAAGGACTCACAACACTATGGAAGAAACTTTAAGTTTGATTTTTCCTATATTTCAAGTGAAGAAATCAAGGATGTTGTAAAGGATTATGTTTGGCAGAATTATAGGGTTGGAAACAAAGTTTTAAAACGATTGTATGATGAAATACAAAATCATTTCAAATGGTTTTCAATGTTTGCAGATACTAATAGTATTCATTCATTAAGGAAATTAAATAATATAAATATAGATGGTTTTGTTTCGTTTCTTCATACTACTATTGCTCCAAAAAGAAAGAGACCTTTAGCTTACACCTCACAAAAAGTAGCACTTGATACATTAAAATCTGTTATTCGTTGGTGTCAGATTCACAGACCTAATGATGTGCCTGCAACCGAAATCTTTACAGGAAATGAGTATATCGGCGTTAATCGTAAACTCAAAATCGACTTCATTCCAGATGACGTTGTAGCACAGATAAATGAGGCTCTTAAAAAAGAAGAAAATCCATATCTAAAGTATGGCATTATCATTCTTCAATCGACAGGAATGCGTATTGGAGACCTCTTAAAACTGCGTATTGACTGTATTAAGCCACACTTGATTAGTGGATACACAATCGAGTGGACTCAGCACAAAGGACGCAAGGATAAGGCTCCTATGCCTGTTAGAAGCGAATGCGTAGCTGCGATAGAGAAACTTATTGAGGTTACAGCAGAACTTCGTAGTGAAGCTGATGAAAAGGATAAAGATACTCTGATGATTTGGCGAGTGCCTCAAGGTAGAGGTACAGGCTCAGTGAGCGTTATTACAACACAAACTTTTTCACAGAACTGGTTCAGAGATTTTATCGAATATAACAACATCAAAGATGCCAACGGCGATTACTACAAGCTTACAAGCCATCAATTCAGACGAACTCTTGGAACAGATATGCTTTCCAAAGGAACTAACATAAATGTTATTCAGCAGGTGTTAGGTCATTCAGATCCATCCGTTACAAAGCGTTTTTATGCAGATGTAAAGGATAAGGAACGAGCAGAAGTATTTAAGAGTGTAGGCGTTATAGGCAACATCAATCAGATACAAAGTAGTGCCTTTGATAATGTATCAGAGTTTGAATGGTTCAAGGCGAATAAGGATAAAGGTGCTTGTATGTGTGATGGCTACTGTACTAAGCCTGTTGTAGATGGAAAGATTTGTGACAGACTCATTAAAAGGCAAAAATGCTATACTTGCAGTCGTTATATCACAACACCAGAGTATTTGGAGGCTCATAAACAGCACTTGGCTAACCTTGAAAAACAGCTTGAAGAAGGTGCTATCTATGGTGAGCATTACGCAGAACACTTTATACCGACCATAGAGGTATTAAAAGTCATCATTGAAAGATTGGAGGGATTGCAAAATGGCAACTAACTTGGCTTTACAATTACAGGTCATAGAGCCTGATACAGACTTAAACAGCATAATGATAGGCAATTCCCGATACAGTGATGATATATGGGATTTAAGACCTTTTATTATAAGTAAAAGTTTAGATTTATCAAAAACAAGTTTACGTTTCAGATACATATCTGATACAGATATGAAGGAAACTGTAAAACAGTATACCTACTATAAACTAGGCAAAACGAAGCCACAGACGGTAAGGGACTATATCAATGCAAAACTTCCAATGTTTATCGAATACTGCTCTATAAATGGTATTCACAGCTTTGCAGATATAACCTTGGAAGATTATCTTAACTTCAATCTTTGGATGAAGGACGAAAAGAAAGTGGTGCAACACACCGGGTTTGTATCGTGTCATGTGGTAGAAGAAATCATCCGTATCGGTCAAATAAAAGGATGGAATGTACCACAGTTTCATCTTCCTAAGACAGAAACAGCTAATCAGTTATGGTCTACTCGAAAGTCTATGAAATCCAACAAGACGAAGCCTATTCCAGAGGATGTGTTTGATAAGATTTTGTACCATGCCGTACATGATGAAAAGGATGTGCTAACAAAGGCAGGCATCATCATTCAAAGTCAGACAGGACTTCGTATCAGCGAGGTTTTATCCATTAAAGAAGGTTGTGTAAAACGTACCACAGAAGGTTACGATTACATGGAAGTGACACTTGGCAAGACCGAAAAAGGAGAACCTATCATTCATAAGGTATTTATTAATGACCTTGTAAAAGATGCCATTGTAGAGCTTTCAGAATATACAGTAGAACATCGTAAGAAAAGTGGATTAAAGGAATTATTTTTGACTTCACGAGCAAGAGTGTGCAATAGAGATAACTGGAATCATCAGCACATAGAACCATTTATTAAGAAGCATGATATTCGAGATAACAAAGGTGAGTTGTATCCACTTACATCACATCAGTTCAGAGCAACATTTGTAAGAGAACTGATTAAAAGAAAAGTGCCTATAGCTATGATTATGAAGCAGTATTCTCATGTTTCTATCGAAATGACTGCACACTATCTTACTTTGCAGGAAGAAGAGGTTAAAGAAATCTATTCTGATATGATTTTGAGTCCAGAATCAAGGATTGCAGGACTTCGTGCAAAAGAGATAAAGGGCAAACTTGATGATTTATTTCATGGTAAGACCGAAGCTGAGATTGATGATGTAATCACAGATTTAGCCAAGACAATGAGTTTTAATCCTTTACCTACAGGAGTATGCTTATACGATTTTAGACGAGGTAATTGCACCGATGGAGATGGCTGCTTCTTTTATAACTGCCCTAACTACATCACAGAAGTTCAGTTCTATCCAATCTTGAAGGATGAATTGGATTTACTTGAAAAGGAAATGGCAAGGTTAAAGGAACTTGGTCACGAACGAGAATGGCAGAAACAGTACATTAAGTACAAGTATCTGAAACCGTTGGTAGAAAGTTTGGAGGTGCAGCTAAATGGCAAAGAAAGTGTCGGATAGTCAGGTTGCAGGCATTAAGGCTCATGCAGAGGCTAAGAATAAAGAAACCATTGATAAGGTCAACAAGGCTATAGATAAGCTTAAAAGGAAGAACAAACCTATTAACTTTGAAACTGTCTGTAAGGAGGCAGGCGTATCAAGAGCAACTCTTTACAACAATGCACAGCTTAAGGAACGTATTTTAAGTCTTAGAGCCATTTCAAAGGCAAGTCCTTTAGATGATGTGGTTGCTGTTAAAAAGGATAAAATACAGCTCAAGGATGATAAGATTGCATCTCTCAGGGAACAGGTTAAAAAGTTAGAGGATGACAAAAAGAAACTGATTGTTCAGTTAGTCGATTATGAGGAACTAAAATCCGAGAATGAACGACTGAAGAAACAGTTAGCTAAGAAATAGAGGTACGCTTATGAATGATGAACATAAAGAAAAGATTTATTATATACAGCAACAGGCAGATGAATTGAGTGCAGAAATATCAAAACTTATGAGAAAAGATGCTGACCTTTCAGAAAAACATCTTAATGAATTGATTAAGTTAGGCGTATTCATCTCAATGACCTGCCAAGAGTTATTGGATGAAGAATAATTTTAGGAAAGGAGAACGTAGTAGACAGTATTTTATGTAAAAGAAGTAATAAATACTTATTTTACAATACTTTCATACATACGATACAGTCTGCTACTAAAAATAACTTATGAAAGTATGGATTAAAGCAGGTGTGATTATATTTTATGTTTTGGGATATTGTTTTTTGAGAAAACGTATGCGGAGAGATATAGTCAAATTATTTAAAGCATACATGCTATTGATGATTTTTTTGCTTTCGCTCTTGCCGGAACCATTTATATTGAAGCATTTAGGAGTAACACTTCGGGCAGACACCCTGGTGCTATGGATGGCAGGCATAGAGGCAGTGGATGCATGGGATGAATATAAGAGAGAGAAGAATAGAAATAAAAGCAATCATGACAGTGGTGTAAAGAAAAATGGGAAGAGCAAAAAAGAAACCAGAGTATGATCAGAACAGAATAATGGAGCAGTTCCAGAATTGTATCGTAGAGGCATATACTTCGGGAATAGCTGATGGAACAGGTATTTCGTTAAGGCAAGTGTCAGAAGAGTTTTGCATTACATTGATGAAAACACGAAAAATATTGATTACTGCAGGTATATATCATACTGAAAACAGTGAGCAGATTAACTCAATGCGAAAGCGGGGAATGAATATTCCGGAAATAATGAAAGCAACTGGTTTGAGTAAGTCATCTGTACACTCCTATCTGCCATATACCAAAATGATCTATAATGTAGATGAACTTAGTCTTTACGCAGAGCGTTGTAGAATGTACAGAAAAAGAAAGCAAGCTATTGAGCAATTACAGATATGCAAGGGAGCTTCCTTGGAATGTGTGGAGAAATATTTGTGGAGTACGATTGAAATTTTTTCAGGATATTCCTTTACAACGGTAAAAGGATTACGATTTCGATATGGTGTAAATGGAAATGAAATACAGATTAATCGAAAGAAAAAATCTATAACGAGAAGTAGTGTGAAAGTTGCTTTAAAAGCGACGTTAGAGAAGAACGGAAATATAAACGGACCGAAAAAATTAGGAGTATTCGGTGCCAGTTATTTGTATCCGATGTTCTTGAGATTTGGATTGATTGATACAGAAAGGAAATTGAATGGACATTTACCAGATATGGACAACATATAATAAGCAATGGTCAAGATATGAAATATTGGCTTTTACAGGAGTATTGATACTGGTATGTACAGCGATGGCAGTGTGTGTACATAGAAAGAAGTTGAATATAATTCAGGTAGCAGCAGTATTGGCGTTGGTGGTGTTCCTGGGAATTATATTTGGATCAACTGTATTTACCAGGACGGGAACTATTCGTCAGTATGAATTAGTACCATTCTGGTCATGGAGAGATATTATTCGCTACCATGATTGGACGTTATTAAAAGAGAATTTGCTGAACTGCATATTGTTATTACCTGCCGGAGTCCTGCTTCCCATAATTGCAAATCATAAAGTGAAGTGGTATCAGGCTCTGGCTGTAGGAATATTGGTATCAGCAATAATAGAGGTCAGTCAGTTGATTTTTATGCGTGGTTTATTTGAATGGGACGATATGATTCATAATGGACTGGGATGTATGATAGGCTGCCTTTTTGCAAATATTTTCGTGAAAAAGAAAAATAGAGATTGACGAACGTATGTTCTGATAGTATAATCATAAATGTGAAAGGAAACAGGAGGTCAGCCCTGTTACCTGGCATGAAATCTATTGGATGAGCAACAGTAAAATACTGTTTCGGGATGGCTCGTCAAAACTCATCAGCGGTTTTCTTTCCCTTATCCGTATGAGTGATTTTATATTACTTGGAGGACTGGAGATGAGATCAGATTTGAAAACAGGTCATACGCAGAAAAATACAGAAAGAGCAGGACAAGCAGAAAAAGCATTATATTTATTGAATACAATCAGTGCTATTACAGATCGGGGAAATAATGCGGAGGTCAGACGCAAAAAGGATGGCTCTTTGACTGTATATGAAGTAAAAAAGAATATTGTAACCGTTTGATAAATTGGTATTGAGCGAAGGACTAATAGGAGTCAGAAACATTCGGAAAAAAGGATGTTCCTGGCTCCTTTTTTGTTATTCTGATTCAGATGTCTCTTTTGGTGCAGTAGGAGCAGTAAGGCAGTTTTTCAGGATGCATGATAACTCACGATCATCTTCGTGAAGAATATGGTATGTTTTTTCAAGGGAAGATACGTTAGATAATTTTGCCAGTTCCTTTATTGATGTTGCCAGCGGAATATCTTCCTTTAATGTGCCTTTCGGTAAAGCATAGTATACTTGAGCAATATTCAAATAATTTTCAAGATTTGTGCGGAAGGCTGGATCAAAAGATCCCTGTTTCAAAAGCGTATCTACAGTTTCTTTTTTAATAATAATATGCTTTTCCTGTATTCTGAGAAGCCCCTCGATTAATGATTGGGTATCAGGATCTATCACAGGATATTGCTGCATATTACATAAACAAAAGCGATGGATAGCTGGATGGCGGATACGTCCGGATGAAGCTGTAGCAGCACAACCTACAACACAGGCAAGTTCTTTGTTGTTGAGATTGCCATGATTGAAAACCATGAACCACATATCTCCGTATTTACTACAAACAAGTCGGCAGAACATCTGACTGTTAGAGGAATAGATTAACGTACCCTCGTAATGCTTGGAAAAAGGAGAACCCTCCGTAGTTAAATCTCCTGAATCAATATCGAGAATTGCAGAACATTCATGCATAGAATTGAAATCGCCCAACTTCAGGACTCCATGTACTAAAGTCTGGTCAGCATGGTCTTCTGGGTAAGCCGATGTTGGCAGATAAAACACATGGTAGTTTCCTGTATAACCGTTGTAAGCGGGATTGTCAATTTCATAGACAAGACGTTGCTGCCCATTCTCTGCTGATGTTTTTGCAATTTCGATGGAATGAAATACCGCATTTAAGTTTAAATCCAAACCATCACATACTTTTAACAAAGTAGATAATGTAGTAGAAGAAGGGGTTTTAAACATTTTGTCAATCGTTCGAGGTGACATTTTTCCTGACTTTTTTGCACATATCTCTGCGAGATCACGAGAGGTCATGGATTTATCGACCATAATGGCTTCAATATAGGCGACGATTTTTTGGAGGATTTCTTGATTGTTCATGGCACAGGACTCCTTTCAGAAAAAGAGAAATTAATGGTTAAATCTATAGTATCACAAACAGAAAGAGATGAAAATAATAAAAGCGCAAAAAATTGCACAAAAAAATATTTAACATGCAATGGACTACGCTGTTAAATGATTGACACGCAAAATAATACAATTTGCACAAAAAAACGCACCATAACACATTAGTTATAGTGCATATTGACAATAAATGGCAGTAATGCTATAATGTAAAAGACCTACTCCCCTGGCAAGGGAGTAGACCTAAAAACCGCTTATACAGACAAAATCGACATCAACCCTCTGGTCTAGTCCGATTGGCAGTCGGATTTTATGGGCTTGGTGTCGGCTTTATCAGTACTATTTCACGTTGTACAAGACATCCGTCTAGAACCCGAATACTAATGTATCATTACTGAGCAATTGTTGATTCGCTCCCTCTAGCTCTATTTTCCATATGCCCATTTTTCAATGGTTATAGGAAAACTTGTCAAATACAACGCTCATTAGTATATCATGCAAAGAAAATGAAGTCAAGTTTTTTGATGAGAAACATATTAAATTTGCGTGAAAAATATGTAAAATAGATACAATTTCTAAGGCTAATATAGCTTGGAAGACAGAGAAGAATGCGAGAATACATTATGAAGAAAAAAAGAAGAAGATAGAAACGGTGCGTCTGATAACATTCGACCAGGCTGTTATCGAGTTGTGGGTGGAACTGTTTTAAGAAGAGAAATACTTGAAAATTTTATAGTAGCAAATAACAAAATGATGACGGTAGTTGGGGGAAACTCTCTGCTAAGATTGGGGAAGAATCTGGCAGCAGGAAGTTATGTGTTAAGGATAAACAGAGAAGTTCGCTCTGGAAGTACTGTATGAGATGAAACCGTAGATGGTAAAAATCACTACCTTTTTCTAAACGGATAACAGATCTTGAAGGCCGGGATAGAAATGCAAGTCATTTTGTTCCGGCTATAATTCTCTTTATTTTTAAGAGATGAATATTCGAAATCTGTTAGAAGGGGGTGATCAAAATGGCATCTGACTGTGAAGTGCGGACTTTAAGTTCTATTGGAAGCGAAATTAAAAGCTGGTGTAAACAGAATAAAGTGAATCAAACTGAGTTAGCAGCGGCACTTGATGTCAGCACGATGACAGTCAGAAGAGTTTGGAAGGGAACGAAAGAATTAACGTCGGTTCAGATTGCGATAATGTTAGAGGTGATGCCCCATGTGACAGCGGACTTTTTTATTCCAACGGACATGGGGGAACGATGTATTGAGTATGCCCAGAATTTGAATAAAGGGTATCGTACTGAAATGCAACAGAAGGCGATTACCAATATAAAGAGTAAATGTAGTAAAAATGAGGATTTGGAGAGGAGGTTACAAGCAGCTATGAATTCAGTTATGGATATTGAAGATGTTAAAAAGAAAGAAATTATGGTGCAACAGATAGAACTGATGTTAAAAGCTGCTGCTATCTAAAATGAAAAAAATATATTTAAAAAGTTAAGCAATCATTCTGATGTCATATAGAATGGTTGCTTTTTTTATGTGTTTCAGATAGGAATCGAACAAATTTGTTCGGTGTAAAAATCAATTCGAACATAAGAGTTCAGATTTTTGAGGAAAAAATTGATAGGATTAGATCATCAAAAAGGAGGTAACAGATTATGAGCCGAGAAGAATATCTGGAATTTATCACACATCAGCTATGACGCAATGGGAGATTTTAGTTTCCTGGTAGATGAAAAGTCTGATAAGGCTGAAAAAACTACAATAGAAAATGACAATATGAACACTGATTAATCTGCGTGCAGGGAGTGCCCTGTATAGCTGATTGATACATAAAGCAGCAAGGAGAGGCTTCGCAAGTCGCTCGGTATAAAAAAACCGGGCAGATCGGAGTCTTTTTTTGCTGCTTTTTTTGTCTACTGACAGCCCGGAGCCGAAAGGCAGAAAGGTGGTTGTCATGCTGACACTTAGAAAACTGAAAGAAATGGTGGAATCTCCAAAGAAAGGCGAAAAGAAACCGAGCTGTAAAAGTTTACGGGAGGGGAAATACCCGGTTGTTGCTCAGAAGATTATTAAGAACGAGGTAGGCGTAGTCACGATCACTGTTTATAAGAACGGATATGTGGTCTATCAGGCACAGAATCGGGTAACAGTATTTCCTATCGAAGATATTTCCGGTTATCGCTATTCTTCTGTGGCTGGAAATGGATATGGATGTAATCTGACGGAATCTTACTTTGAAGAGGCTGAATGGTATCTGCGTTTTGTTCTTCGAGGAGAAGATCGCCTGAGCATCAATCTGGATAGCTGCAATCAGAAACGCTGTATTTCCTTATCTTCTGCTATGGAAGAAATGCAGCTTGGTGAGAGTGTGGCACTAGATATGGAGGAAATGATTGTTCAGCAGATGATGACAGAAAGCATGATGGATATGCTGACCGATAAGCAGAAGGAACTTATTTATGCTCTTTATTTTGAGAAACAGACCTATCAGGAATATGCCGATATTCATGGAATCAGTTCAGCAGCAGTCAACAACATGAGAAATAAGGCAGTTGCCAAGCTGAGAGCCAGCTTGGAAGAACTCGCAGAAAGTACTGAGAAAAAGAAATTGAGAAAAAAATAAAAAAGTTTGCAAAAGGGGGTTGGTAAACACCTTCTGCCGAGCTTTATAGGTGAAGGGTTAATTCTTCAAAAGAAAAAGCCCGGACTTGTACCTTGACAATTTCATATAGATAGCAAGAGGGGATACCCGGAAACTCAGCTACGCATAATAACCAGCGGCCAGGATTCGGAGAGAACGTGAAAGAGAAACGGCTGAAAGGCACTTTTACAAGGAACGGCCTCTTGCGGCTTAAATGCTTGATCCTTATTAAAACTGTTATTTCCATTTTTTATGGAGATGACAGCAGATACCATGTGGCGGTGCTTCGCTTAGTGCAGGTGCCGCTATATGCATGTGCTGTTATCTTTTCAGAAATGTACAGGTATCAGTAACAAAAACATCGGGAGGTGGTTCCAATGATTGAATAGTGCAGGTATAGACCTGCTGAAAAGAAAAACGATGATAAGTGAAGAAAGAGAGGATTAAGTCAAAATGAAAATGAAGTTCAAAAGATTCTTATCAGGAGTCATGGCAGTTGCCACGTTAGCGTCTGTAATCGTTCAGCCAGTAGCTGTTTCTGCATCGGAATTAGAACCGGAAGAAATACCGTTTGAGCAGCAGTATCCGGAATTAAAAGAGGTACAGGATTCGCTTGATCCAGATGAAATTGTAGCAGCAAATGACATTGAACTTGCCTATGGACAGGAATTTGAAGTGGAAGTAGATCTGTCCGGTATTGACGGAGTGGATGAGAGTAAAATAAAAATCATGTTCCATGAAGCAAAAAATGAATCCGGAGCTGATTTCGATACACATACACCGGACACCTACAAGGCAGTATATGCGGTAGAGCCGGTAAGTGGTCATCCATCTTACAGAATCAGCAGAAATATCACTGTAAAAGAACCTGAAACAGAAATGCAATCAGAGAGTTCTTCTGAAATTACAGTGGACGATGATAGTGGCACTGGAGATACAGAGCAGAGTGATGACGATTCAGAGTCGCACTGGGAAAACACAGTTGATACGAAAACTGAACTTACGGTGTCTGAAGTGCTAGAACAGGCAGAGACAAATGGAATTGATCTGTATGCAATGGATGCAGGAGAAACCGTAACCTTTATGGCTTCTGCAGGAAATGCAAGAAGTTCACAGCAGGTTTCTGTTACAAGGGGAACCATGTATCGTTACGCAGATTATGGATATGGTAGTTACCTTACTTATCAGTATACTGTGAAATTTGGTAATGTATCTGCCACAGCATACTGTGTACAGCCATCAAAGCCAGGACCAGGAAGTGGAACTTATACAATCAATAAGGTGGGAGATGGAAAAGCACTTGCTAAGGTATGTTATTATGGCACAAAAGCTTCTGGAGATGATGGATTTTTCACAGAAGAGAATGGATACGGCAATTTAAGTGCCGGAGCCAGATTTATTCTGGTACACCTTGCAGCATCTTATGCAAATGGTAGTGGGGACGCTTTTTCAGGTGCAAACAGCACTGCACAGAATCTTGCAAAGAAACTTTATAATTATTGCGTTTCTCAACCGGATATTCCATCAGTGGCAATGTCTTTTTCAGATGCAAACGTAAAAGCCTATGTAGAGGGTAACAGTCAGAGAACAAAGGATATAACATTTAAGGCAGATGCATTACAGACAATTACTATGAAACTCCCTGCAGGTGTAAAACTTCATAACCTGTCAACAGGAAAAACAAGCAAAGCTGGAGCAAATGTTGAAATCTGCGGTGGTACGAAGTTTTATCTATCAGCACCACTGACACAGGTAAGTGATGTGGCAGAGAGTTGGTCTACAACAATGAAAGGAAGCATTACTAAAGATTATTCAGCTTATAAGATTTCTACAGGATCTGGAAATCAGGATCTGGCATTGGTGTTTGGTGAAGGCGTGGATGATGAAAAATACGTGGATTTTAAAGTATCCTGGATTGAACTTGCAACTGTAGAAGTTATGAAGAAAGATTCAGCAGCAGATGTAAACCTTGCAGGAGCCGTATTTGGTATTTACAGTGATGCAGATTGCAAAAATCTGATTACTACAATGCCGGAAACAGACAGCAATGGCAAATCTTCTGCAACGATTGTAAAAACACAGGATACGGTATATCTGAAAGAAATCACAGCACCGAAAGGTTATGTGGTAAATACAACCGCTTACAATGTGAAGCTGGTAGCAAGTAAGACCACGACAACAACGGTACCGGATAAAGAGCAGCTTGGCGAACTGACTGTATATAAAGAAGGACAGGTTCTTGCAGGGGCAGATGTCAGCGAGAATGGTACAGTATTCCAGTATGAAAACAGACGTCAGAAAGGTGCTGTTTATAATGTATATGCAGGAGAAGATATTATCTCTGCCTATGGTGCGAAGATTTACAGCAAAGGCGATCTTGTGAAAGAAAACCTTTCGACAGACGAAAACGGTGCTTGTATCCTGAAAAATCTGCATCTTGGAACTTATGTTGTCAAAGAAATGCAGGCACCAGAGAACTTTTATAATGCTGGAGAGGAAAAGACAGTTACACTTTCCTATGCTGGACAGAATGTGGAAGTAGTCTTTTCTGATGTGATATTCACAAATGACAGACAGAAGGCAGATGTGAGTGTTGTAAAGAAAGACAAGGATACCGAAAATCCGTTATCTGGAGGTGTGTTTGCCCTGTATGCTGGCAGTGATATTGCAACGCAGACGGAAATGTAGTAGTGAAGAAAGGCACATTGATTGAAAAATTAACGACAGGAGCAGATGGAAAAGCGGCATTTAACGCAGATCTTCCGATTGGATTTTCTTATGTAGTCAAAGAGGAACAGGCACCACAGGGATATTTGAGAAATTCTAAAGATGTTTATACATTTAAGTTCTCATATACCAGTGACAGTGAGCCGAAGTTTCATTCACTCATACATTTGTAAATGAGAGAGTCAAAGCAAAGATTTCTCTGGAAAAGAGAGATGCGGAAACAAAACAGGCGGTTGCACAGGGAGATGCGACACTGGAAAAAGCAGTTTATGGACTGTACGCTCGTAATGATATTGTTCATCCGGACGGTATTACCGGTGTGATCTATAAAGCCGGGGAGCAGGTTGCTACTCTTACAACAAATAAGAATGGACAGGCTTCTGTAGATGGCTTGTATCTTGGAGATTACTATGTGAAAGAGATTAGTCCGTCAGTGGGTTATCTGGCAGACGAAACAGAACATGATCTGGTCTGCAATTATGAAGGCGATCTGGTAGCAGAGGTTAAACGTGACTGCACTTCACTGGAGCAGGTAATGAAACAGCCGTTCCAGATCATCAAAGCAGCCAATAATGGAAAAACAGACGCTGATCTGCTGAAAGGTGCCGGATTTACGGCATATCTGGAATCTTCCCTGACAAAGAAAGCAGACGGAAACTATGAGTTTGCTTCTGCAACACCAGTTGTGATCGGGGAAAATGGTGCAACAGAAATGTTCACAGACGAAAAGGGTTATGCTTGCAGTATCGCACTTCCATATGGAACTTATATTGTGCGTGAAACTACAACTCCTCACAATTATACTCCGGTAGATGATTTTACAGTGCGTATCACAGAGAATAATCCGAACCAGCCACAGACGTGGAGAGTACTTCTGGATGATGAGTTTGAAGCAAAGCTGAAAATCATCAAACAGGATGATGAAACTAAGAAACCAGTATTACAGAAAAATACAGAGTTTAAGATTTATGACCTGGATCATAAGAAGTATGTGGAGCAGGTTACAACCTATCCGACAACGGTTAAGCACAAATCTTATTTTACAGATGAGCAGGGATATTTGATTCTTCCGCAGAATCTGAAAATCGGAAATTACCGTATTGAGGAAGTGAATGCCCCGTTCGGTTACACATTGAATAAAAATTATTATGAGGTAACAGTTGATTCTAATACTGCATATCAGATGGATGGAACTTCCGGGGATGTGATCATTGAAGCAATTTATGAGAACCATCCAGTTAAGGGAGAACTGACTATCGTGAAAAAGGGCGAAGTTCTGGACGGATTCAAGGATGATTTTACATATCAGACAGAAAATCTGGAAGGAGCAGAGTTTGCCATTTATGCTGCGGAGGATATTTATACCGCTGATTTCCAGAAAGATGACAATGGAAACCGTATTCTGGAATATGCAGCCGGAACACTTGTAAAAACTGTTACAACCGATAAAGAGGGAAAAGCGCTCCTGAAGAATCTTCCACTTGGAAGTTATAAAATTGTGGAAACGTCTGCGCCAACAGGATTTGTTTTAAACAGCGAAGCACAGACAGTCACTTTTACTTACAAAGATCAGGAAACACCTGTCATTGAGCAGACAGCTACTTTTGAGAATGAACGCCAGAAGGTAGAAATTTCGGTGGAAAAACAGGATGCTGATACAGAAAAAGCAGTTGCAGGGGCAGAATTTGGACTTTATGCGAAGAATGATATGGAAGCTCATGGAACTGTGATTGTGAAAGCAGACACACTTCTTGGAAAAGCTGTTTCCGGAGAAGATGGAAAAGCTGTATTTACACAGGATCTGCCATTTGGAGAGTATTATATCAAAGAACTGGCAGCGCCGAATGGCTATGTATCTTCAGATGAAGTTCTGGAAGTAAAAGCAGAGTACCAGGGACAGGATGTTAAGGTCGTGCAGTTATCGTCTGTATTTAAGAATCAGCCTACAAAGTTGTGGTTTCCAAGTCTGATCTGACTACTGGCGTGGAATTATCTGGTGCTACTCTTACGGTACTGGACAAAGATGGCAATGTAGTTGATACATGGAAGTCTGTAAAAGGTGAGCAGCATATGATTGAACGGCTTACTGTAGGGGAAACCTATACTCTCAGGGAAGAAATGGCTCCTTATGGATACCTCAAGGCAGAAGAAATCACATTTACGATTGAAGATACCGGGGAAATCCAGAAAGTGGAAATGAAAGATGATGTGCCGGCAGGAACGATCATCATCAATAAAAATGGAGAGTTTCTGGATAAAGTAACGGCATTGGATTCTGTTGGAGGATGGATCAGCCATTTATTCCAGTATGTAACAGGCAGTCTGAAAGATGTTACCTTTGAAGTATTTGCTTTAGAGGACGTGAAATCTGCTGACGGAGAAAGTGAAGATTATTATAAAAAAGACGAACTGGTAGCAACCATTACAACGGATGATACCGGCATTGCAAAGTTATCCGGACTTCCTCTTGGCAAATATTATGTCAAAGAAAAAGCTACAGTGGATGGTTTTGTACTGGATAATGAGGCAAGAGAGATTGATCTGACATATCGTGACCAGGATACTGCAGAAGTCACTTACTCTGCTGACTGGCAGAACAACCGCCAGAAAGCGGAAGTGGAAGTTGTGAAAAAAGAGAAAGATTCTGATCGTGTACTGGAAGGTGCAGTATTTGCCCTTTGTGCTAAGAATGATATTACAGGAGCAGACGGAAAAGTTATTCTGGAAGCGGATACTGTGATTGAAGAACTGGCAACGGATAAAGACGCAAACTGACTTTTACAGCAGATTTACCGATTGGTTTTGAGTATTATATCAAGGAAACTTCCCCGGCACCTGGATTTGCAACGACGGATGAAACACAGGAGTTTACATTTGAGTACGAAGGTGCAGAAAAGGAAAAAGTATCATACTCCTTTACTTTTGAGGATGAACCGACAGTAATCGAGATTACCAAGACTTCCCTGACAGACGGAAAAGAGCTGGAAGGTGCCAAGTTACAGGTAACGGATGAAAGCGGTAAGGTTGTAGATTCCTGGACTTCCGGCAAAGAAGCTCATATCATCAAAGAACTGGTAGTCGGACAGAAGTATACCCTGACAGAAACAAAACCGGCAGACGGTTTTGTGACAGCGGAAAGCATTACATTTACCGTTAAAGATAACGCAGAAGCACAGAAAATCGAGATGAAAGATGATGTGACCAAGGTGGAAATCTCCAAGACGGATATTTCTGGTAAAGAACTGCCGGGCGCAAAACTGACAATTCTCGACAAAGACGGTAAAACGGTAGAGAGCTGGACTTCTGAGGAAAAACCGCATTACATTGAAATGCTTCCGATCGGGGAGTATACACTTCGGAAGAGTCTGCCCTGAGGGCTATCTGGTAGCTGAGGACGTGAAGTTCACAGTGGAAGATACCGGAGAGATTCAGAAAGTTGTGATGAAAGATGAGGTAAAACCGGAAGAAACATCAGCACCGGAAACACCATCTACACAGGTAACAGATACACCGAAAACCGGAGATGATACACATATGCTGCTTTGGATTCTGCTTGCAGTAGCAGGTATGGCAGGTGTAGTGTCAGCGGTATGGGTGGCAAGAAAGAAGAAATAAAAATCAGTTAGTTAAGAGGGCATTTATGGACGAAAAAGATTCATAAATGCTCTCTTTCTGGTTAATACTAGGAAAAATGAAGGGAGAATGTATTATGAAACAGGTATTAATTATAGCGGTTGTAGCAATTATTGCAGCAGTTAATTTTGTGATGTATTGCTGTCTGAGAGTAGCATCACAGGAAGATCAGATGTTGGAAAAACTGAGCAGGAGAAAGGAGTCAGAAAGCGATGGCGATTAGATATGCAGAGGACAAGCCGAAATCCTGTGAATATTGTTATTTCTGGAATGAAAAGAAAAAGGAATGCAGGCAGATGAGATGCTTTTATCAGCTTCCTGAAAAGCCACCTGATCCAGATCCGGCACACAGGTTTTGGGTTCCATGCAAAGGCTGTCCGTATGGAAGAAATCCCTGTATTGGCTATTGCATGGCTAAAATTCTAAAGGAGCAGAGGAAAAAACAATCTGGATAAGGATACATACATATTCCCGTATCACTACGGGGAGGAAGCAGAACAGTATACGTTCTATCGGATTCCCAAGATTCTCTTTACCAGTCCGGTATTTGGAAAACTGACCTGTGAAGCTAAGTTGTTGTATGGTCTATTGCTAGACCGGATGCAGTTATCTGTGAAGAATCGGTGGATGGATTCGGAGGGAAAAGTGTATATATATTTTTCGCAGGAGCAGATAGCAGGGCTTATGGGATGTGGAGTAAAAAAAGTCCGGTGCTTGTTAAAGGAACTGGATGACCGGAAAGGAATCGGATTGATTACGAGAGTCAGACAGGGATTGGGAAATCCCGATAGAATCTATGTAAAAAAATGCGTATCACCAGAACGGTTCAAAGAGAACTTCCAGACAGGTCAAAATGACTTCTCAGGAAAGGTACAAATGACCGATGCAGACAGGTGTAAACTGCCAGGTAATGATATAGAGGATAGTAATACTGAGAATAACGATACAGAGTATCTTTCTTTCTATTCAGATGCCAGTGAAGTGAAAAGGAAAGAAGCTGAAAGGAATGCTTATCAGCAGATTATCCTTGAACACATTGGATATGACTATATCGTAGATGATTTCAACCGGCATATGTTGGATGAGATTGTGGGGTTAATGGTAGATGTGGTGTGTTCGGAACAGGAGTTTATACGGATTGGAGGGGACAGAAAACCTTTATCCGTAGTAAAAAGCCAGTTTTTAAAACTGGATGCAGAGCATATTCGGTTCGTATTGCATTGCATGAAAGAAAATACCAGTAAAGTAGTAAATATGCGTCAGTATTTGTTGGCAGTATTATATAATGCACCGCTGACCATCAGCAATTATTACTCATCTTTGGTGCAGCATGATATGTACGAAGGGAATATATGAATTTTAGATTTTCAGGAAGGGAGTGATTCTATTGCAGGAAGAAGTAAATGAGAAAACCGTATCGTTATGTATCACTGGTGGAAAAGTGACAGTCCGTTTATTGAAACAGGCAATGATGCGTTTTCTGGCGGCAGTGGAGAAAGAAAAAGCAGAGAAAGCAAGAAAACAGCAGACAAAGGCACCTCCGGATAAAGAATATCATGGAAAGCAGAGTTTAAAGAAGCTGACACAGCAGAATATTCAACTTTCCAACATTGAGATTACAGATAATAACATTAAGGCTTTTGAAAAGGTTGCAAAAAAAATATGGTATTGATTTCAGCCTAAAACGTGATAAGTCTGTAGATCCACCAAGATATTTTGTTTTCTTTAAGGCGAGAGATGTGGAGGTGATGACAGCAGCATTTCGGGAGTTTACCGGAAAGACACTGAATAAAACCAAGAAACCATCTGTCCGTAAGAAATTACAGCAGGCAATCACAGCCCGTAACCAGGACAAACAGAGAGAACGGGAGAAATCAAAAGAGAAGCAGAAGGAGCCAACATTATGAGTGGGATAAAAAATATAAAGAAAAAACTGAAAGGTTTTCAGGTGCGTCCCCCGAATGTGGAAGTAATAAAAAAGGTTCTGCTACATATACCGTATGTGGTCGTGTTTTATGTGGTAAATAAATGTACCTGGCTTTATCAGTATTGCAGGGGCAGTACAGTAGTAGACAGGCTGATGATTCTTCTTATGAATTATCCATTAGCTTTTAAGAAGCTGTTGCCAAGCATGAAGCTGAAAAGTCTGGTTGCGGGAACAATCGCAGCAGTTGGCATATGGGCAGTGGTATATTTCAAGGGAAAGAATGGAAAGAAGTTTCGCCAGGGGGAGGAATATGGTTCTGCCAGGTGGGGAAATGAAAAGGATATAGCACCTTTTATTGATCCGGTTTTTGAGAATAATATTCTGCTGACACAAACGGAACGTCTGACCATGAACAGTAGACCAAAGAAACCGAAGTACGCCAGAAACAAGAATATTATAGTGATAGGTGGATCTGGTAGCGGTAAGACTCGATTTTATGTAAAACCGCAGCTTATGCAGATGCCGGACAATGTAAGTTTTGTGGTCACCGATCCAAAGGGAACGATTATCGTGGAATGTGGTAAAATGTTAGCAAGAGGGACACCGAAGAAAGATAAAAACGGAAAAATTTTGCGTGATAAAAATGGCAGGGTGGTAATGGCTCCTTACAAAATCAAGGTGCTGAATACCATCAATTTTTTCAAGAGTATGCATTATAATCCATTTCATTACATTCGTTCTGAAAAAGATATTCTGAAACTGGTAAATACAATCATGGTAAATACCAAGGGCGAGGGAGAAAAATCTTCCGAGGATTTCTGGACGAAAGCGGAACGTCTGCTGTATTGTGCTTTGATTGGTTATATCTATTATGAAGCACCAGAAGAAGAACAGAATTTCTCAACCCTGCTGGAATTTATCAATGCCAGTGAAACCAGGGAAGAAGATGAAGAGTTTAAAAATGCTGTGGATCTGTTATTTGAGGAGTTGGAAAGGGACGAGCCGAACCACTTTGCAGTAAGGCAGTATAAAAAATACAAACTGGCTGCAGGAAAAACGGCAAAGTCGATTTTGATCAGCTGTGGTGCCAGACTTGCTCCGTTTGATATTGCGGAACTTAGGGAACTGACTTCTTATGATGAAATGGAACTGGATATGATTGGAGATCAGAGAACGGCACTGTTTATTGTAATTTCGGATACAGACGATACTTTTAACTTTGTGGTTGCTATGATGTACAGTCAGCTTTTCAATCTGTTATGCGACAGAGCCGATGATGTTCATCATGGAAGACTGCCTTATCATGTGAGAATCCTTTGTGACGAGTTCGCAATATTGGTCAGATTCCGAAGTTTGACAAGCTGATTGCAACGATCCGAAGCAGGGAAATTTCTGCTTCCATTATACTCCAGTCCCAGTCGCAGCTCAAGACAATTTACAAGGATGCAGCCGAAACCATTACGGGAAATTGTGACACAATGTTGTTCCTGGGAGGTAAGGAAAGTACCACTCTGAAAGAAATTTCAGAAACACTGGGTAAGGAAACCATTGACTTATATAACACTTCTGATACAAGAGGACAGAGCAGATCTTACGGTTTGAACTATCAGAAAACAGGAAAAGAATTGATGAGTCGGGATGAACTGGCAGTCATGGACGGTAACAAGTGTATTTTACAGCTTCGTGGTGTCCGTCCGTTTTACAGTGATAAATTTGACATTACAAAACATAAACGGTATAAGCAGTTATCCGATTATGATAAAAAGAATGAGTTCCATGTGGAAGAATACATGAAACATCAGATGGAAGTCCGGTTAGATCCGGAAGAACAGTTTGACCTTTATATGTATGAAGGCAGTGAACTGGAAGAACAATCAAATAATGAAAATGAAGGCACAGGGCATGTAACGTAAAACATACATAGCTCTTTTTTTATGCCCTTTTGGAGGTAGCGATATGCACAAGCATGAAAGACCGCCCATCAGGGCGGAACCCTCCGAGTAGTAACCAGTAAAAAATCACAATGAAAAACAGGAGTTACGAAAGGAGAACATAGATTATGGCGTTTTTTACATCAGCAATTAATATTTTACAGACACTCGTTGTCGCAATCGGAGCAGGACTTGCAGTTTGGGGAGTTATCAATCTTCTGGAAGGTTATGGTAATGATAATCCGGGTGCGAAGTCACAGGGAATCAAGCAGCTTATGGCAGGTGGAGGTGTCGTTTTAATCGGTACACAGCTTGTACCATTACTGGCGAATTTATTTTAGCCGGGGCAGTAAGAAAGGAGAACACGCATGGATAAGATTTTTGAGTCCATAGAAGAATGGATGCGTAACCTCCTTACAGGCATGGTCAGCTCAAACCTGACGAACATGTTTACCGATGTAAATGAAAAAACCGGTGATATTGCAAGTCAGGTTGGGCAAACGCCCCAGGGATGGAATGGCAGTATATTTAGTCTGATTCAGAATCTGTCAGATTCTGTGATCGTGCCGATTGCCGGGATGATTATAACCTTTGTGCTGTGTTATGAGCTGATTTCCATGCTCACAGAGAAGAACAACATGCATGACATTGATACATGGATGTTCTTCAAATATTTTTTTAAAATGTGGGTTGCAGTCTGGTTCGTAAGTAATGCATTCACAATTACTATGGCAATTTTTGATGTGGGACAGAATGTAGTGAACCGGGCATCAGGAGTGATCAATCATCAGACAGCAATTAATATTGATTCGGTGGTCACTTCAATGGAAACGGCAATGGAATCAATGGAAGTAGGGGAACTGGTCATACTGGCACTGGAAACACTTCTGGCAAGCCTGTGTTTAAAGGTTATTTCCGTTTTTATAACGGTCATTCTTTATGGACGTATGATTGAGATTTACTTGTATTCGTCAATCGGTGCAATTCCGTTTGCAACAATGAGCAATCGGGAATGGGGACAGATTGGCAGCAATTACTTAAGAGGATTGTTCGCATTGGCATTCCAGGGATTTTTTATCATGGTGTGTGTGGGCATTTATTCCGTACTGGTTGCTAATATACAGGTATCAGATAACGTGCATACAGCATTGCTCAGTGTAATGGCTTATACGGTTGTACTTTGCTTCAGCCTTATGAAAACAGCCAATTTCTCAAAGAGTGTGTTTAACACACATTAAATATAAAAAAGGAGATGATAGAAAATGGCTTTTGTATCAGTACCCAAAGATCTGACGAAAGTTAAAAATAAGATTATTCTGAACCTCACAAAACGTCAGCTTATCTGTCTTGGCATTGCAGCGGCAGTAGGGCTTCCATTTTATTTCCTGGCAAGAGGATTGATTGGTTCAAGTAATGCGGCAACCGGAATGTGTTTGTTGATGCTTCCGGCTTTTTTGTTTGCCATGTATGAGAAAGACGGACTTCCTTTAGAAAAAGTCCTGAAAAATATGATTACAGTAAAATTTATCCGTCCTCCGTTGCGAAAGTATGAGGTGGAAAATATGTATGAGAAAAGAAAAATTATAACAAAATCGAAGGGAGGTACAGTTCGTGGAAAGAAGAGAAAATGATAAATTGCTGCCAGAACATGCCAAAGATGCTTCTTATCCAGAGGACTGGTGGTTAGATGAAGCAGATTCTGCTGATGGTTTACCAGTGTTTGCCATGGATGAAGCAGAAGATTTTGTCAAGGACAAACAGCGTTTGAAGGGAGTACCTATGGTTACAGGGTATGAAGCACTGGAGCGACATCGGGGTATCCGCAGACCAAGACGTAAATTAAGCAGACGAGAGCAGCGAGCCTGGGAAAAAGCACAGAAGTATGAAGCAAAACTTCATAAGGCACACGAAAAAGAAGATAAAAAACGTGCAAAGCAGGAGGCAAAGCTGGCAGCTCGTGAAGAAAAAGCAGCAAAGAAACAGGCGAAAAAAGAGAATAAATATAAAAAGAAGACGAAACCAGCAGTGTCATCTTCTGTAAAATCCAATGGTAAAAAGGGAGCTGTAAAAAAAGTAAACAGGAATACGAGTGGTGGAAATAAAGAAAAGAAGATTACCGCACAACAGTCTATTCCATACAGAGAAATGGGAAAAGACGGTATCTGTCGTGTGGAAGATGGTTATTATTCCAAGACATCCGTTTTTATGATATTAACTATCAGTTGGCACAGAACGAAGATAAAAATGCGATTTTTGAAAACTGGTGTGATTTCCTGAACTATTTTGACAGTACGATTCATTTCCAGTTGTCCTTTATCAATCATCACAGCAATATGGCAGAATATGAAGATGTGATTCGCATTAAGAAGCAGAATGACAGTTTTGATGATCTGCGTATGGAGTTTGCTCAGATGCTCAGAAACCAGTTGGCAAAGGGAAATAATGGTCTTGTCAGAACAAAGTATCTTACATTTGGAATCGAAGCAGACAATATCCGGGAAGCAAAACCGAAACTGGAGCGTATCGAAACGGATATTCTCAATAACTTTAAGGTATTAGGGGTGTCTGCTTATCCGTTGAATGGCGTGGAGCGTTTGCAGATTATGTATGAAACGTTCAACCAGGACAATAAAGTTCCGTTTCGGTTCAGCTATGACGATGTGCTGCGTACCGGACTGAATACCAAGGACTATATCGCACCATCCAGTTTTGTGTTTAAGAACGGAAAAGATTTTCAGATGGGAGATACTATCGGGGCAGTATCCTACCTGCAGATTTTGGCACCGGAGCTGACTGATAAAATGCTTGCGGAATTTCTGGAAATGGACTGCAATCTGCTTGTGAATCTTCACATCCAGTCCATCGACCAGATGAAAGCGATTAAGTTGGTAAAAGCAAAGGTTACAGATATTAACAGGATGAAAATTGAGGAGCAGAAAAAAGCAGTTCGTTCCGGATATGATATGGATATTATCCCGTCTGATTTGAATACTTACGGAGGGGAAGCAAAGAGGCTTCTGGAAGATTTGCAATCCAGGAATGAGAGAATGTTTCTTGTGACGGTGGTGTTTTTAAATACTGCAAAAAATAAACAGGAACTGGAAAATGTGGTATTTCAGACCGCAGGTATTGCACAGAAATATAATTGTGCATTAAAGAGGCTTGATTATCAGCAGGAACCGGGACTTATGAGCAGTCTGCCACTTGGAAAAAACTGGATTCCTATTAAAAGAGCATTAACGACAACTTCAACAGCGATTTTTGTTCCGTTCACGACACAGGAATTATTTATGGGTGGAGAATCCATTTACTACGGTCTGAATGCCTTGTCTAACAACCTGATTATGGCTGACAGGAAGAAACTGAAAAACCCGAATGGCTTGATCGTGGGTACTCCGGGAGCTGGTAAGTCCTTTGCGGCAAAACGTGAAATTACCAATGTTTTTATCGTGACAAAGGACGATATTATTATCTGTGATCCAGAAGGCGAGTATTTTCCCATAGTCCGGGCATTCAATGGACAGGTTGTTCGTATTTCGCCAACTAGTCATGATTATATCAATCCGATGGATATTAACACCAATTATGCGGATGATGACGATCCGTTATCTCTGAAATCAGATTTTATTCTTTCACTTTGTGAACTGGTAGTAGGTGGGAAGAATGGCTTGGAGCCAGTAGAAAAGACGATTATTGACCGTTGTGTCCGCTTGGTATATCAGGACTATCTTGCAGATCCGGTTCCAGAGAAGATGCCGATACTGGAGGATTTATACAATCTGCTTCGCAAGCAGGAAGAACCAGAGGCACAGCGTCTGGCAACGGCACTGGAAATCTATGTTAATGGTTCTCTTAAAGTATTCAACCATCGCACGAATGTTGAGTTGAATAACCGTCTGGTATGTTTCGACATTAAAGACCTTGGTAAGCAACTTAAAAAACTTGGTATGCTGATTGTTCAGGATCAGGTCTGGAACAGGGTAACAGTCAATCGTGCTGCACATAAATCTACCAGATATTACATTGATGAGTTTCACTTGCTGCTGAAAGAAGAACAGACAGCAGCATATAGCGTGGAAATCTGGAAGAGGTTCCGTAAGTGGGGCGGTATTCCGACTGGTATCACACAGAATGTAAAAGACCTGCTTGCTTCAAGAGAAATCGAGAACATCTTTGAAAACTCTGATTTTATTCTGATGCTTAACCAGGCATCCGGGGACAGACAGATTCTTGCCAAACAGCTTAACATCTCTCCGCATCAGCTTTCCTATGTGACAAACAGTGGAGCAGGAGAAGGCTTGATTTTTTATGGAAATACAATTATTCCGTTTAAGGCAGATTTGATAATTCTCTTATGCTGTATGCGTTAATGTCATCGAAACCGGAAGATGTGGAAAAACGTGAAAAACTTGGCATCAAAGACAGGGACGATTAACAGGAGGAGTGCAGAGTGAGGCGGTTTATAGCAGGAATATTGATGATTGTTTCGATTATTTTGCTTACTATCAGTATTTACTTTCTGATGGGAATGTTCATACAGGAAAGACAGGACAATCAGTTACAGCAAGAGTTGCAGGAACTTATGCAGGAGAAAGAGGACGAGCCGGGAGAAAATTCTTCCGGCGATTCTTTTATAGAAGTAGATGCTGGAATACTGGCATTGCATGAGGAAAATCCAGATTGTATTGGGTGGCTTACGATTGAGGGAACAAAGATAGACTACCCAGTTATGTACAGGCCCGGAGATAAGAATTATTATCTGCATCGGGATTTTAATGGGGATTACTCAGCAAATGGCTGTCTGTTTCTTGCTGAGGAATGTGTGCCGGGAGATTCAGACAACCTGATTATATATGGGCATCATATGAACAGTGGGAAGATGTTTGCTGATCTTGAAAAATATAAAGACAAGGGATTTTATGAGGAGCATCCAACAATCCTGTTCCGTACCATATGGGGAAATGAACAGTATCAGATATTATCAGCATTTACAACATCGGTTTATACCGGAAATGACTTTAACTATTACAGTTTTATAAAAGCACAGAAAGGGGCAGATTATGAGTACTTTATTAGAGAAATTAAGCGAAAAGCAATCTATGAAACCGGAATCACAGCAGAATATGGGGACAAGCTGCTTACATTGTCCACATGCGAATATTCACAGCGGAATGGGCGTATGGTCGTGGTTGCAAAAAAAATTCAGCAAAATGAAAGCGAGAAAGAACCGGAAGAATTTGAATTTGGCTGCGAAGATCTGACGAAGGACTGGTTTGATGAGATAAGTGATATGGAAGAACCGGAAGAGAAAATTAAGTGCGATGAAAATGATTTTTTTGATAATGAGCAGGACAGTGTAGAGCCGGATTCTAAACCAGATAAAGCAAGAACAGGAGGTATTTGGGACTGGGACAGCGAAGACTACTGGGCTTATGGGGAATCTGAAAGGTCACTTTTAGAAATGGCGCATAAGGATATGCTTTGTATTGCTGGTCTGTTAGAAGTAATGGATTCATTGGCTCTGCTTGCAGATACGCAGGGGCGAGAGTTACAGAGTGGTCTTTCTGATGTTTCAGTGAAATTAAAGGATAAGGCGATTGCCATTGAAAACAGATGGAACACGTTTCTGAACAAAAATTATGAAATCAGGAGATGATGACCATGCAGGAGCATGAATATAAAGCAAGGGATAAAACTGTCCAGAAGATGAGCCGGGATGGACTTCGGGAAGAAAATCTTCGCAGTAAAAAGGAGAAGCGAATTACCGGACGTGAGGAAGATGAGAAGAAGACAGCCGGACACAGAGAACAGGAACTGGATTTTGGAAAGGTAAGAAAGTCTCATATTGTAGAAGAGCCAGTAGAGGAAGGAACAGAGGGAAAACACAGGTTACAGTCAAGACACGCTTTTCTGGAACAGGAAAAATTGCGGAAGCGGATGAAATGGAAAACTCAGAAATGAGTGAGGATAAGGCAGACGGGGAGAAATCTCCGTCTGTTTCACGTTCCAGACTTCGTAAAGAAGTATCCGGGGACATCCGGGACAGGATGCTGAACGTGATTCTGAAACACCGGAACCAGACAGGCAGAGCCGAAAGAAAAAGATGGTCACAGCCTATGCAGCAAAAGAGCAGAAACGCTACCATGAAAAGTCAGAAGTTGATGAAAAATCAATGGAAGATTTTCGGGAAGAGATCAAAGTCAAGACGAAAAGGGAACAGACGCTAAAAGAACAGAAGAAATCAAAATCCTGTCTTTCCTTTGAAGATGAAGGCAAAGGTATGATTCCAGGCAGTGGTATGGCAAGAAAGGGTGCAACCGTTGTTTCTGAAACGGCATCTGCCTATGGTCAGAAAAAGATCAGAGAGGATACCGACGATAATGCGGCTCTTGATGCAGCAGAGCAAATGGAACTTGCGGGAGAAAGTCTTGCAAGAAAGTCAATTTACGTCCGGGAACGGTTAAAAGAGAACCGGCAGAGAAATAACCGGTTAAGGGAATCTGTGCTGGAAGAAATGGAAAAATCCCGCTTGCAGTTCGGAACTAGTGCTTCCAATGAGGCAAAAAAGGCGGTTCAGAAAGAAGCAGAGCAGAAAAAACAGTCTGCCTTAAAGAAATTACTGCAGAAAAAGCGTTACCAGAAACAGTATCAGGCTGCGAAACAGGGAAAGGCTGCGAAAGACGCAGTGTTTGTAAATGCACAGCGATTTACGGAGAAAGCCAAGGCAGCAGTCAAGGAGATTGTGGCGCAGAACCGGAATATCCTTCTGACGATAGGAGTTATGGTTCTGCTTTTTGCATTGATGGCAACGAGTCTGTCAAGTTGCGCTGCATTATTCCAGGGAGGTTCCAATGCCATTATTTCTACCAGTTATTCCAGTGAGGATGAAGATATTTATGCTGCGGAAAACGCTTATGTAGCATTGGAAAATGCACTGAATGAGCAGATCAATCAGATGAAGGCAAACCATTCCGACTATGATGAGTTCCAGTTCCAGATTGATGAGATTGGACACAACCCGTATCAGCTTATTTCTTACTTGACAGTCAAGTATGGCGGTTTTACCTATGCAGAGGTTGCAGATGAGATTCAGGAGATTTTTAAGGAACAGTATGGGTTGTATACGGACTCGACACGAGAAACTGTAACAGAAAAGAAAAAGGTCAGGGTTGGGGAATCACTGGGACAGGTGGTTACCAGCGGATATTGTAACTGTTCAATCTGTTGCGGGCAGTGGAGTGGTGGTCCGACTGCAAGTGGCGCATATCCACAGGCTAATCATACGATTGCAGTAGATGCTTCCAATCCATTTGTGCCAATGGGAACCCATGTCATTATGAATGGAGTGGAATATGTAGTAGAAGATACGGGAGCATTTGCAAGATATGGTGTTCAGTTTGATGTATATTATGGCGATCATGCTTCTGCATCAGCACATGGGCATCAGACCTGGGAAGCATACATAGCAGACAGCAACGGAAGTCAGGAAGTGGAAGTAACAACGACAAGAGAAGTGAACCGTCTGGATGTAACACTCACGAACCATAATCTGGATGCAGTTTTAAGAAACCGTATGACGGATAAAGAGCAGGAGCAGTATGACGCTTACAACAAATACTATGGAAATCGTGATTATCTGTTTGACATTAACAGTATTCCGACAGGCGGGGCGGGCTTTGGATATGATATTCCGGCAGAAGCACTTTCTGATCCGCAGTTTGCCAAGATGATTCGGGAAGCAGAAAAATATCTGGGTTATCCGTATGTGTGGGGCGGTGCATCTCCATCTACCAGTTTTGATTGTTCCGGTTTCGTATGTTG
>ENA-OQCP01000130-OQCP01000130.1-human-gut-metagenome-genome-assembly--contig:-NODE-130-length-30006-cov-3.587771_pt1 | contig 30006 bp, 25 predicted proteins | sample MGYA00242760_ERZ504583 | MGnify/ENA primary metagenome ERZ504583 (study PRJEB26092, sample SAMD00036308) | human gut metagenome | host: Homo sapiens | study: EMG produced TPA metagenomics assembly of...
CCTAAACTAGCTATTTTCGTACCAGATACAGAGAAATATCCATGATTCTTGTTCATTCATCTGAGATAGAAACTTTAAAAAACCTTTATTTTAAAGGAAAAAAGACTTGATTTATTAGGGAGGAAAAGGTATGAAAAAACGTAGGAACAAATTAGTGACACTGGGAATGGCAGCGATGATGACAGCGGCGCTTATGTCAGGATGCGGGAAAAAGGCGACTCCGGAAAACTTATTAAAAGACATGGCGAAAAACATGAAAGACACAGAGTCGGTAGTGGCAAACATGAAGATGGATATGGAGATGGGAGACGATACAACTACGATCGGCATCCAGATGGATATGGATATCGACATGGATCTTAAATCAGGAGAAAGTCACGCCAAAGGCGCGGTAGACATGAAAATGATGGGCACCAATGTCGGAACAGAGATTGAAATGTATACTGTAAAAGAAAAAGATCAGTATATTGTGTATACGATGGCGAACGATCAGTGGCAAAAAGAAGAGATGGATGATTCTGCGGCAGATATGGCGGGAGAACTTCGGATCTTACAGGAAGTATGGGAGACACGCAAAATCTTTTGAGATGTCCAAAGAAAAGGTGGAAGTAAACGGCGAAAAATGTTTTGAGATGAAAGGCGAGATTAAAGGCTCTGACATTGTGGGCATGATGGAATCAGGTATGGCAGACAGCTTAGGTTCTGAAATTGACGAAGATGTGATCAAAGATCTTGAACTTCCGTGTACGATCGCCGTTTATGAAGATGATATTCTTCCGGCAAAGATTTCTTTCGATATGCAGGATATTATGGAAAAGGCGATGGAAGAAGAAGGCGTTGATGTTTCGGCATGCTCGATCGAAGTGACATACCATGAATATGACAGTGTAGGCGAGATTAAAGTTCCGAACGATGTGATTGAAAAAGCAGGAGGAGAAGTGTCTGACGATAAAGAGGACAAAGAAGATAAAGACGACGATAAAAAAGCGGATAAACCGGCAGAGCAGAGTAAAGAACTTGGCGCGAAATGGGACAGCTATACGGTTCAGATCAACGATAAAGTTCTTAAGCTTCCGTGCAGTCTGGCAGATCTGGAAGCCACAGGTCTGAAACTCGACAGAGAATATACACCTGAAGACTATGTTGTAAATGCAGGCGAATATGAGTTGGCATGGTTTGAAGACGAAAACGGAAATACGATTATGGCGGATATGGTAAACACAGGAGATGATCCGAAAGCATTGAAAGATTGTATCGTAGGAGCGATTTCTGTAGATGATTATGATCTTGAAGAAGGCGGACTGACAGTTTTGTTCCCGGGCGGAATTACGGTTGGAACGAAAGAAGCGGACGTTCTTGCAGCTTACGGCGAACCGACGGATTCGTATAAAGATGAAGAATATGGAAATACTTATTACTGGTATGACAAAGAAAGTTACGACAACTCATGTACAGTTGAAACAGATGCAGAAACGGGTCTTGTCGAAAATATTACCCTGCAGTGTTATGAATAAAGATTTCGAGAGATAAAGCTTGAAAAAATATATCATAGCCTGAAAAAGGGCGGGAGGTCTTTCCGGAAATTCGTTTGCGGAAGATATTCCCGCCCTTTTCGTTGTATGGCTGAACGATTCCGGAAGAAGTTGTTTTTTTACTGTATGCAGAAGTTGTTTTTTTGCTGTATTGGTTACATTTTCATAATAAGTATGATAATATATAGAAATAGCGTAAAATTGACAAACGAAAAGGAGGTTTCATATGATTAAATTATATGAAAACGGTGTGTATTTGCTCAATGGCACTGAGATTGTTGAAGATACAGGGAGCGCACAGGTTTCGGTTTCTAAAGAAGAAGCAGCGAAAAACACGATAGCTTACGGCGTGTTAGAGGCGCATAATACTTCTTCTGATATGAAGAACCTGCAGATTAAATTTGATAAATTGACATCACATGATATTACTTTTGTCGGAATTATTCAGACAGCCCGTGCTTCGGGTCTTGAGAAGTTTCCGATTCCATATGTGTTGACAAACTGTCATAACAGCCTTTGTGCGGTTGGCGGTACGATTAATGAAGACGATCATATGTTTGGTCTGACATGTGCGAAAAAATACGGCGGCATGTATGTTCCGCCGCATCAGGCAGTTATCCATCAGTTGCGAGAGAGATGCTCGCAGGCGGCGGAAAGATGATCCTCGGATCGGACAGTCATACACGTTATGGCGCACTTGGTACAATGGCTATGGGAGAAGGCGGTCCTGAACTTGTAAAACAGCTCCTGAACAAAACGTATGATATTAAGATGCCGGGAGTGATCGCTGTTTATCTTGAAGGCGAGCCGATGAAAGGGGTAGGTCCGCAGGACGTTGCGCTTGCAATTATCGGGGCTACATTTAAAAACGGCTATGTTAATAATAAAGTAATGGAATTCGTCGGACCGGGCGTGAAAAACTTAAGCGCTGATTTCCGTATCGGAATAGATGTTATGACGACGGAGACAACCTGTCTTTCATCCATCTGGACGACAGATGAAAAGATCGAAGAATTCTATGAGATTCACGGAAGAAAAGAAGAATATAAAGAATTAAATCCGGGAGCGGTTACATATTATGACGGATGTGTTCGTGTGAACTTAAGTGAGATCAAACCGATGATCGCAATGCCGTTCCATCCAAGCAACGTCTATACGATTGATGAATTGAACGCAAATCTGTCAGACATCCTTCATGACGTAGAGCAGAAAGCTCTCGTAAGTCTTGACGGAGCTGTAGAGTATTCTCTTCAGGACAAGATCCGAGACGGAAAACTCTATGTAGATCAGGGAATTATCGCAGGATGTGCGGGAGGCGGTTTTGAAAATATCTGTGCGGCAGCAGATATCATCAAAGGTCATAATATCGGATCGGATGCATTTACGTTCAGCGTATATCCGGCAAGTACGCCGATTTATATGGAACTTGTGAAAAATGGTGTCGTAGCCGATCTTATGGAAGCGGGAACAGTTGTAAAAACAGCATTTTGCGGTCCGTGTTTCGGAGCGGGAGATACACCGGCAAATAATGCGTTCTCTATCCGTCATACAACAAGAAACTTCCCGAACCGTGAAGGAAGCAAGCTTCAGAGCGGTCAGATTTCTTCTGTTGCTCTTATGGATGCTCGTTCGATTGCGGCGACAGCGGCAAACAAAGGATATCTGACGCTGCTACGGCATTTGATGTAGAATATAAAGGACAGAAGTATCATTTTGATCAGAATATTTATGCGAATCGTGTGTTCGACAGCAAAGGTAAAGCAGATCCGAATGTAGAGATCCAGTTTGGTCCGAATATTAAAGACTGGCCGGAGATGTCGGCGCTTCCTGAGAATCTGATCGTGAAGGTCGTATCTGAAATCCACGATCCGGTAACGACAACAGATGAACTTATTCCGTCAGGAGAGACGTCTTCGTATCGTTCTAATCCGCTTGGACTTGCAGAGTTTTGCACTTTCAAGAAAAGATCCCGCATATGTTGGAAGAGCAAAAGAAGTTCAGAAAGCACAGAAAGCAATCGAGGCAGGAACATGTCCTCTTGATGCTCTGGAGGAACTGAAACCGGTTATGTCTAAGATCCAGGCAGCGTATCCGGAAGTCGGAGAAGGAAATGTCGGTGTAGGAAGTACGATTTTCGCAGTAAAACCGGGAGATGGATCGGCTCGTGAGCAGGCTGCCTCCTGCCAGAAAGTTCTCGGAGGCTGGGCAAACATTGCTGTAGAATATGCGACAAAACGTTATCGCTCCAACCTGATCAACTGGGGAATGCTTCCATTTTTGACAGATGCGGATCATGAGGCGCTTCCGTTTAAAAACGGAGATTACATTTTCGTTCCGAATGTGAGAAAAGCAGTTGAGGAAAAGAAAGACGTTATCAACGCATATGTTGTTGGTGATGAATTGAAAGAGATCCAGCTGAAACTCGGGGATCTGACAGATGCCGAGAGACAGATTATTCTGGATGGATGTCTGATCAACTACTATAAGGCAACAAAATAAAACAGTAAAATAATAGAATCCCCTGACAGCGAGATGCAAAAGAAACATCTGCGGCGGTCAGGGGATTTTTTGTAACGGAAAATTCATTTCTGTGTGAAAGATGTTCTGAGTGTGGGGGTTAGTATGCTGAAAGTATTAGAGTGGATGTGCAGTTTGTGGGGATGAAAATGTTATGTAGATGATAATAAGAGGTGATTACGGGTATAATAAATGTGCAAGAATTTATGGAAATATAAAAGAAATAGAAATTGCGTTTTTTGATAAGTAATAATACGCAAAACATGCGTGCTTAAACTGCAAAAAATACGCGAAATTTGCGCGTTTTAATTGCGCGTTTCCATATTTTATGGTAGCATTTGAATGAGGTGGAAAAATATGATGCTGAGAGAACTGCGGAAACAGAAAAAACTAACCCAAGCGGAATGTGCGAAATATTTAGGAGTGCCATTGCGTACTTATCAAAATTATGAAACTGATGCAGCTAAGCGTACGTCAATAAAATATTTGTATATGCTCGAAAAACTAGAACAATATGGATTTGTGGATGAAGATCATGGTATATTAAGCATACAGAAGATAAAAGATGTGTGTACCGATGTATTTGCAGATTATGATATAGAGTATTGTTATCTTTTTGGCTCTTATGCGAAAGGAAAAGCGACAGAAACTAGTGATGTAGATCTTTTAATTGGAACGTCGGTGTCCGGAATACATTTTTATGGTTTGGTAGAAGCAATAAGAGAAGGACTTCATAAAAGAGTTGATATTCTGAACCGTGAACAGCTAGAGTCTAATTTGGAATTGATAAATGAAATATTAAAGGATGGAATTAAAATTTATGGATAATAAGAAGACTGACCAATATTATATTGATAAGATTATTACAGACCTCACTTTTATTAGAACACATACGGAGAGCCTGTCAAAATTGAAATTGGAAGAGGATGAGATTCTTGTTGATTCTATTATGTTTCGGCTAATACAGGTGCAGAAAATTCCGAGAAATTGACAGAAAAATTTAAAGAAACATATCCATCCATTCCGTGGAGAGCTATTAAAGGATTGCGGAATCGAATTGTACATGAATATGGAAATGTAGACCTTACGATTGTATATGATACGGTAAAAAAAGATATACCGGAATTGATCGGAATATTGGAAGGAATCTGCCGTTGCAAAAAAGAATAAAAAAGTTCCCTACAGCGAGATGCAAAAGAAACATCTGCGGCGGTCAGGGGATTTTTTATTTACTGTATTCTTGAATCAGATCGTGTATTTTTCTATAAGCTTCTTCAGATGTGAAGAATATTTCATCGTCAAGCGTATCGCAAAAATCAAAAAATGTAAAAAGCAGTCCGGGTTCTTCGATGTTCAGGTAGATCATCCGGTCTGTATTTGAAGTCTGAAACATGAAATAGCCGTACTGGCGTCCGGCAAAGAGGTAAAATTCATGGTCGATCATGCCGATCGCCCGCTTCAAAAGCCGATTATGCTCGTTGAGCATGGAGTTTGCCAACTGCCGAATCAGAAAGAGGCGATCGCTTAAGTTCAGCGGAGTATATGCATATGCAGGATACTCTCCGACGCGGCCGGTATTTAAAAACTTTCTTATTCCTTCGATAGACAGATAAACGTAAGGTCGGCAGAGGCGGGAATTGATTGAAGTTCATGTAAATAGTTCTGAAGTCTGTCGAGAAGTTCGCTTCGGTGTGGAAGATCTTTTACAATGTAAGTCTCTAACATGTCTCTTGTCAAAAACCTTGTCAGGCACGGAAGCATTTGAAAGAAATAACCTTCGGTTATGTTCTGCATTGTATTTTCGACATACTGTATTTGTCCGCCTAAATTTGTGACCGGGCGAAGCAGGGGTGTTGTCTGCGCCAGGTACTGACTGAACAGATAGGAAAATAACTTTAGTGACTCCGGGTCTTTAGTAATAAAGCCGGACTGCATATCTGAAGAAATCAGACAGGCATATTCAGTAGTGATAACCGCATAAGGAAATAAAGCAAACGCTGAAGTTACGGCATCAATATCATCATAGTAATAGTAACAGTTATATTGATAATGATTACTGTACAGAGGAAGAATATTTCTCAGGCAGTTCAGATTATAATTTTGCCGTGCAAATGACACGTTCTGGTTATTGTTCAGGCAGATAATGTGATCGATGTCTACAGAAGAGGACGCATAATCACCTGCTGTAAGAATGTTCATAAGAAACGTGTAATCCGGCTGGATGAGCAGACTGATCTTTCCACCTGATTTTTTCAGTTCCGAGGCGATGATGTAAAGGAGCGAGCGATTGATCTCAAGATGAGAATGAAGCAAGGTAGCATTGTCGGCGTAATCGGACGCATTGGAAGGTGAAGTTGCCGGAAGCTGCAGTGTCGGAATACGGAATTCTTCAAAAAACTGTTGTACGGCTTTTCTCCTGTAATAGTTTTCGCGTCCGATCAGGGCAATGTGATATGATTCTTCCATATCGGCCTGTTCTGAAGGCGACAAATGCATAAATTTACACATTTTTTCTACCATTTCTAAAGAAGACGGTTTTCGTTGCCCTTTTATAATCTTGTACATATTGGATCGATCCAAATTACAGTATTGGGCAAGAGCGTAAGTTTTGATGTTTTTATTGTGGATATGTTCTGATAATAATGTCGCAAAATCCGGCATAATCTTAATCTCCCTCTCACATGTTTTCCTCGGTAAAAAAGAATACTCCACATGGCAAAATACCAGGGGGGGGATATTACTTTTTGAAAGACAAACTAATACAGGATAATTATATAAAAGCAAATATAAAAAATTTATAAAAATCCGACAAAAAAGCTGACCACAAAGGTTGACACATCTTTGAGAACAAAGGAAAACCCTATATTATACATATAATGACAAATATTATATGTAGCAGGAGGAAGAGATTATGGGTAAAAAACTAACGAAAAAACTGTTGGTATTTCTTACACTCATGTGCATGATCATCGGCATGAATGTATCGGTATCAGCAGAAACTGGATCGACGGGAAATACCAAAGCGATAAGCGCTGCGGAAAATCCGGCGGACGGAACGCTTCAGGTATGGCTTGAGTATGAAGATGATAACGGAAACAGTGTAGCGTTGTCAGGCGGAAGCTGCTTTTTGATCAATGAAGAGTATGTACTTTCCAACTATCATATTTTCAATTTGAATGAAGAGATTGCTCCTGGTGTGACGATCAGAAGCGCGGCAATGGAAACGTTGGGATTATCCGAATTAAAAGACAACGATCCGCATCTGAAGATCAGAGTATATGCGAACCGTGACATGAGCGTGCTGGCAACGATCCATGACAGTGTGCAGAGTCAGACGATGGACTATGTAGCAATGAAACTGTCGGATAAGATTTATGACAGAAAACCGCTTGCTTTGGGAGACAGCAGTACAGTTCAGCAGACACAGACAGTAAACGCATACGGATTCCCGGAAGACTCGATCGAAAATAAAGAGTTTAATACGGCGGCTGACGTATCTGCAACAGACGGAACGATTTCTAAGCTGACAGTCGGAGGAAGAGCTGATTTCTTCGAGCACACTGCACAGCTTAACCATGGAAATTCCGGCGGTCCTCTTGTAGATTCCAACAAGTCGGTAATCGGTGTTAATACATTTACATATGGAAACAGCTCAGATCAGAAATACTACGCAGTACAGATCAACGCGATCAAGAGTGGTCTTGACACATTCGGTATCTCCTATATTAATGCAGGGGCACAGGCAACAACACAGACTCCTGATGAAGAAGAGCCGGAAGAAAAAGAAGGACCGGACGCAGATCTTGTAACAGCGCTTAAGAGTGAAATTACAAAGGCGAAAGCAGTTGATACGAAAAATTACACAGAAGAAAGTGTAAAAGTCTCAACGATACAATCTCAGAAGCAGAAAAAGTTGCGAACGATACAGAGGCTACAGACGCACAGGTGACATCGGCAACATCAGATGTAAAAGCTGCTGTTGAAAATCTGGAAGAAAAAAGCGGAATGAACTTCCTGTTGATCGGCGGAATCGCAGCAGGAGTGATCGTTGTTGTAGTAGTAATCATTATTATCGTAGTTTCTTCTAACAGCAAGAAGAAAAAGAAAGCACAGGCAGGAAACGGAAATGTTCCTCCGTCAGGAATGCCTCAGCAGCCGAACGGAGCTGTAGTACCTCCGAACCGTGCACCGGAACAGCCGAAAGCGCCTTACGCACAGCCGTATCAGGCAGAGCCGGATGGAGCAGGCGAGACTACTTTGCTTGATTCGGGAGCAGGCGAAACAACGTTACTTAACGGAGCAGGAAGCGCTTATCTGATCAGAAAGAAAAACGGTGAGAAGATTACGATCAATTCACAGAACTTGCAATCGGAAAAGAAAGAAGAAGAGTGAACTATTGTATTTCCGATAATACTTCTGTCAGCAGATATCATGTAGTGATCACAAAGAAAGGTTCTGATTACTATGCGGCAGATCAGAAGTCAAGCAACTTCACGTTTGTAAACGGAGTTCAGTTAAATCCATATCAGGAAACACTGCTGACAGACAGATCGACATTGAAGATTTCGGATGAAGAATTTGAATTTCATGCATCATGATCTAAACGATAAAAGCGCTGATTATAATTGACAAAAGAGTAAAGGGCAGTGAGAGGCAGAATGGGATTTTTAAGTGTTGTACATAGTGACAGAGGAATTAAAAAGAATACGAATCAGGATTCTGTCTTAATCAAAGAGGCATCCACAGACTACGGCGACGTTATGCTTGCTGTAGTTTGTGATGGAATGGGCGGCCTTGCCAAAGGTGAGGTCGCCAGCGCCGCTTTGATCAAGGCATTTTCTATGTGGTTTGAAGTTCAGTTTCCGGAACTTCTTTATCGGAGAAGGACGGCTGATGGGATTAACCGTATGGAATTGGAAAACGAAATAAATAAACTGATCCTTGATGTAAATCAAAGAATCGCCGATCACGGAAAGATTTCCCATATTGCGATGGGAACAACTGCGGCGGTACTTCTGATGGCAGAAGGGAAATATTATACGATGAATGTGGGCGACTCCAGAGTCTATAAAATTGACGGACAGGGGATGACTCAGTTGACAAAAGATCAGACGTTTGTACAAAAAGAGATTGACGCAGGGAGAATGACGCCGGATGAGGCGAGAGTGCATCCGCAGCGGAACGTACTTCTTCAATGCGTCGGAGCAAGCGAGGTGATCATTCCGGAGTTTACACAGGGAGAATATAAGCCGGGCGAAGTTTATATGCTATGCTCTGACGGATTCCGCCATGTGATTACGGAAGAGGAATTTTATAAATTGATGAATCCTGAAAAAATGGAGTCGGAAAGAGCGCTGAAAGATGCAGCGGTCTATTGTACGGAATTGAATAAATCACGTCAGGAGAAAGATAATATTTCAGTCGTTCTCCTTAAGGTGTGTTAGAGGATAAATATATGCTGGAAATAGGATCAATTATAGACGGTAAATATAAAATACTGAATAAGATCGGTCAGGGCGGAATGAGTGTCGTTTATCTTGCGATGAACGAGAGGGCAAATAAACAATGGGCGATCAAAGAAGTCCGAAAAGACGGCGTGAAAGATTACGAAGTTGTACGGCAGGGACTGATCGCGGAAACCGATATTTTGAAACGGTTAAATCATCCGCATTTACCGAGTATCATCGATGTGATCGACAGGGATGATACGTTCCTGATCGTAATGGATTATATCGAAGGAAAGGCGCTTGATTACTGGCTGAAAAAAGATGGCGCGCAGCCGCAGGAACGGGTTGTGGAATGGGCGAAACAGATTTGTGATGTGTTCGGGTATCTTCATTCGAGGAAACCGCCGATCATTTACAGAGACTTAAAACCGGCGAACGTCATGCTGAAGCCGGACGGCCAGATCATGATCATCGACTTCGGAACGGCCCGCGAATTTAAAGAGACAAGTATTGAAGATACGTCTTGTCTCGGAACGCAGGGATATGCAGCGCCCGAACAGTACGGCGGGCATGGGCAGACGGACGCCCGTACTGATATTTATACGCTGGGTGCGACGATGTACCATTTGCTGACGGGACATAATCCAAGTCTTCCGCCGTACGAGATGTATCCGATCCGAAGATGGAATCCGCAGCTTTCGTCAGGATTGGAAGAAATCGTACTGAAATGTACGCAGAGAAATCCGAACGACCGTTATCAGTCGTGCGCGGAACTGATGTACGCGCTGGAACATTACGGAGAATTAGATCAGGAATACCGGAAACGGCAGATGAGGAAATGGCGGACGTTCGTTGCAATGTGTTCGCTGACTGCCGCATCACTTCTCGGATGCGTCGGATTTAAAGTCGGGGAGACGATGACGACAAAGAGCAGTTATGAAGGATATATAAAAGAGGCGGCGAACTCGCCGGAACAAAGTGAACGGGAAAAATATTATACAGATGCAATTAAGATAGACCCTCGAAGAGAGAAGCGTATCACAATCTTCTTCAGTTATGCATCCGCGGAGCAGACGGGTCGGAAAACGATTTTGACAGAGAAGAGACAGCGCGGCTTACGTCGGTTCTTGGATATAAAGGCAGCGGAAACCGGACAAATGAAAGTTATTTTGAAGGAAATAAAGAAGAATACGACGAATTCGCTTTTCAAATGGGACTGGCGTACTTTTATTCATATGAGGGAGGAGAAAAGAGCGGAAAATCAATGTCTCAAACATGGTTTGAAAAAGCGGCGGAAAGCGAAAGCTCGATAAAGATAAAAAGGAATTGTCGAAAAGATTCGCAAGTATCGCGGCGTACTATGCTTCTCTTGATTCAGTGGATGAGAGCGGATACAGCACAACTTCTTACGGAGACTACTGGATCGATCTTGTCAGCCTGACGGACGGAGATCTTACAAGTGTGGTAAATCCTGAGACAGCTCTTGTAATGTATAAAGAACTTGTATACAGGATCGACGAAAACGCACTTGATTTCAACGTGCGGGAGTGACAAAAGGCGAACTTCTGGGAGAACTCAAAGAAACGAAAAAGACGCTGGAGACAACGTCGTTTGCATCGACGAATGCAAATCAGACGGATATCAACGAGCAGAAAAAACAGGAGATTCTGAACAATATCAGCAGCGCGAAAGAGCATGTGCAGGTAGCATTTGAATCCCGGGGAACAGGAGGGGATGCTGATGCAGAGTGAACAGATCATCAATATACTTCATATCGGATTTATTATCTGTCTTGTGCTGACAATTTTATTTGCGGCGCTGAGCGTTTTCTTTTTCTTTCAATTTAAAATACGCGATGTGTTTAACGCTATCACGGGAAGGGCGCAGCGAAAGAGCGTTCAGCAGATGGAAGAAGAAAATGCAAAGACAGGAAAGTTAAGACAGGATTATTATTCGACGCCGACAAGTTCAGACCTTTATACGACGCCAAGCGGAAGGATACCTCCGGTTATGTCTGCGCAGCAGGCAGCAGGCGGACAGGCAGACGGCGCGGCGTACACAGAACAAGTTTACCATTCGGCAGATCCGGAAGGAAGAGAACATACAATGCAGCTTCACACAGCACAGCAGGTAGCGTCTGATAACGGAGGAAGTGAAGCAACGACTTTGTTGAACAGCGGAAGCGAAGAGACAACTCTGCTGAACAGCGGAAGCGAAGAAACGACTCTGCTGAACAGCGGAAGTGAAGAAACGACTCTGCTGAACAGTGGAAGTGAAGAAACGACATTGCTCAACGGTAGAAACGGCGGCACAGCGGCACAAAGAAATGCCGGATTCGGAGAAACAACTTTATTGACGCCGGAAATGGAAACGTCGTTTGTTCAGGCAAAGACAAATGAAAAACCGGAATGGAATTTCGTTATTAAAAAAGAAATTATGGAAATCCATACGAATGAGATCGTTTAAAGAAAACAAAAAAAGATATTAATCGATTTATCTTGCAGCAGAAAGAAGGAAACAGATTGAAACCAAGAACAGTAAAAAAAAAGATTTCTCGGTGTGATGGGATTATTTCTCCTGTCTGCACTGACTCCGGCGCTGATTCCGTTTGCCGTTGACAAAAACGGCGATCTTACACAGATCGGATATGCGGCGGGGGCATTGTTTTGGCTCGGTCTTCTGCTTGGAATCGTAGCATATTTGTTTTTGGCGAGAAAGGCGAAGCCTCTGACAGAACAGGCAGGAAAACGGAAACTTCCGTCAGTGATCTGCTTTTTCAGTAATACGCCTGCGATTGCGGCAGACGCAGTTATGATCGTGTCGATCGCAGCGACAATCTATTGTGCGCTTCATATCGAAGTGAATGATTTTCTGGCAATTACGGCGCTGGTATTTGCGCTTGCAGGGGTTTATGCACATTTTCTGTTTAACGGAAACGTGTATTTCTATATATGGAACAGCCGGAACAGACAGAGGAAGAGACAGACAAAAGAACGGCAAAACAAAGAAGAACAGGAAGGGATGAAAGCATGAAAAAGAAGCAAAAACTAAAAGAAAGGATATGTGCGCTCGTCCTTGCGCTGGCGATGGTACTGACTTGGGTACTGCCGGATGCAGGTATGACGGTTCAGGCGGCAGGCGGAACAGAAGTAGAGTACACTGTTTCCGTTACAGATGAAGACGGCGCGTTGGCAGACGTTTCAGTGTCGGCACAGACAGGTGATACTGCGGCTGTGACAGCGAAAACCGGACAAAATGGTAAAGCGACGCTGACTCTGACAAAAGATGCTGAGTATACCGTTACATTAGCAAAAGAAGGGTATGAAACTCACACGGCAAATGTAACGCCTACGGAACAAAATACTCAGATGAATCAGAAACTTAGATTTAAACCGTTTACGATCACAGCATCTGACAGTACAATAGCCGGACAGAATGTAACTTTGCAGATCGCAAATCCGGTTGCAGGAGTGAGTTATCAGTGGACGGCAAACGGTGCATCAGCTGCGCCGACAAGCGGAACAGGCACATCATTTAATATCACATGTGCGGCAGCGGGAACGGTAAATGTGACAGCGGCAGCAAAAGGACAGACGGCATCAAAAAGTATTATTGTTAATAAGAAAACGATAAATACATCTGATATTTCGATCAGTTTAGATCCTGATCAGGGCGCTGTAAATAAAATCAGCGTAACTGTTGCAGGTTTTCCGGCTGATGCGGAAGGTCAGGTGACATTACAGTATTCTTATCAGGGAAGCACATATACGAAAACTGCGTCTAAAACAAAAGATATAACGTCTGTAGTAATTGTTCTGAATGCAGAGCAGGATGTATTTTTCGGAAAATTAAATTGTACGGTAAGTTATGCAAACGATGCATTATACAATGATTTTTCGGGAGTGAATAAAGATGCTGTTTACAGAAAAACGCATGAGTTGACTTCTGAACAGAAAATCGAGCTCGATACAGACAATGACGGCAAGAAAGAAGAAGTTTATGGACAGGAAATCACATACGGTGAGTGCATTGATAAGACTGTCGAATTGAAGGCGGAAGATGTCAAAGACAGAGTAGTTACATATAGTTTTGATGAAAATGACACAGAAAGCCAAAATATTGTTACGATCAGTGAAGACGGCAAGATTTCCTTAAAGGAAGACGGACATTCGGGAACAGCGAAAGTGATCGTAAAAGCAGCAGAAACTGATGATTATGCGGCAGCACAAATGGAGTATTACATCGTTGCGAAACCGAAAGCAATCACTGTAGATGTAAGCAAAAACCTGACAGTGAAAGATGCGTCTAAGGTGTATGACGGATCAGCGGATATTACAGTCGGGGCAGTCGTTGACGGAACACTTCTCGTAAACGGAGACGATGGAACGAATGCTGAAAAAGATGTTTTGGAAATCGAAGGTGTGAAAGGAACACTTTGGAATACGACAGAAGATGACGCTGATCCATCTACTGTAAGTAATGAAGTTAAAATAACAGCGGATTCTTTCAAAGAAGCAGAATTGTCATCGAAATGGTATGAGATTACTTATAAAGGTGAAAATGTTTTTGAAGGGAAAACAACTGTTACGAGAAGAACATTGTATTTTGGGACAAGTGATATTGCAGATTGTAATTATGAATTAGATATGTTTAATGAAATTCAATCTGCACAAGCGAAAGTAGTTACTCTTAATAAAGATGCAGACGTAAAAGACAATGGATTTGTGTCAGGAGAAAATGCGGAGAATACAGGAATTGAAATTCCGCATGTAACAGTTGAACTTAATAAGGTAACTTATGACGAGGTCGATGGAAAAATTCTTATTGCAGTAACAGAAGAAAATGCACCATATAAAGATGCGATTGTTCCGAATATAACAACGGAAAATGCGGGATTAAACTACAGATATGAAGTAATCCCAGCAGGAAATGCAATGTACCCCGATAACATCGGAGATCTGACGGTAAAACAACAGTCTAAAGTTGAAAAAGATATTTTAGATGCGCTGGAGATAACAGCAGTATTACCAAACGGTGAGCCTACACCGGCGTCAGATCGTCTGTATTATCAGGCTGGAGCAGACGAGCTTTGGACAAACGGAAGTGAGGTCGGAACAAAGCTGATCTTCAAAATAAAAGAAAGCTCTGAGATGTCTAAGTTATATGATCAGGTAAAAGTCTATGTGAAGAGCACGGATTTAATAGGAAAAGACGGCTCTGACGGAGTTACATTTAAAGAAGACACAGATAAAAATATTAATGTAAAAATAAACCTCAAGAAAGCATCTCTCCGTGGACAAAGACAGAGAAAATTGATTTTACAGTTCATGTTGACTCGACAGATCCGAGATTTACGTTTGGTCAATGGGGAGAGACAAAGGTTGCAAGCGATACTTTAAGACAGGTTATTTCTTTCAATCAGTATAAAAAGAGCTATTATTCATTTGAAAATGTCAGTGCAAGCGATGTTCCTCAGGCTGTACTTGCAAGTGAAAATGCATACAGTGGTGTGAAGGCAAGCGCTTATTATGTATGGAAGCTTGACGGACCGCAGGCTTCAGACGTAGGGTTTGATGAAGTAAATGCAAAAATTGAAGCAATCACATTAGATCAGTGGGTTTCACTTGGAGAAGAGGAAAAAAGTATTCCGGTAATCAAAGCGGAAAGCGGAGAGCTGAAGAATCTTCAGGGCGAGTATATCGTTCTTGCGAAAGTATCAGATAATGTAGGACATACATGCGTATATGCATCAAATGGAGTGATCGTTGATGTAGAAGAGCCGTCGATTTCAATTACAGGAGTAGACAGTTCCCAATATTATAATGCAGACGTTCCGTTTACTGTTGATGTAGAAGATGGAAAGATCTTAAATGAAGAAACAGGAAAAGAGGATACTGTAACAACATCAAGTATCGAAAGAGTAACGGTTCAGACATATTGCGAAGGTAAAGAGACTTACAAAGAAGAGTATCCGGTAGAAAATGAAAACGCGGATGATAAAAAATCAGGTTACACATTAGAGCAGATCAAAAAGATGGCTCATAAGACGATCAGTGAGAAGGTGAAAGCTTCCAATAATAATAGCAATGATGTGTTGATCAAGGTGACAGCGCAGGATCGTGCAGGAAACAAGTTCGCAGCGAGCCAGGCTGTGAAAATTGATACAACAGTTCCGGAAATCACAGTTTCATATAATAACAATGATGTGAAAAATGACAAGTATTTTTCTGCCGGCCGAGTGATGACGATTGAATATAAGGAGAGGAACTTTGACGAGAACAAGGCAACGTTCAATTTGAAAGTCGGAGATCAGACGATGGAAGGCGTGACTCTTACTGAGCTGATCAATACAGGTGAAAGCAGATATGGAATCAAATGTGAGTTCGAATCAGACAGTGAGGAAGATACGGAAGATACAAAAAGAACAGATGGAAGAATTGTAACATATAAGCTGACATTCTCTAAAGATAACGATTATAAAGTCGTACCGTCATATAAAGATAAAGCAGACAATGAGAATGCAGAAGTGAAATATGAAGAAGGAACAAAAGCCGGACAGGAATTTACGATTGATAAGACAGAGCCGGAAATTTCCGTGAAGTATTATATCAACGGAAGCGAAACTTCTGTATCCGCAGAGGAAGCGAACAGACTGTATACACAGGAAAATGTGAAAGCAGTTGTCAGCATCAAAGAACATAATTTCATAATAAGAGACAAATTCTCAAACGATCCGAAGCAGATGACGTTTACCGTGACGGCGACGGAAGAACTCGAAGGTGAAGCAGTAGATACAGAAGCTTACGTAACTGATGCAAATAATCAAGGTGATAAGAAATGGCAACCGGCAGGAGTCGATATATATGAGAAGGAATTTGAATTTACGAAAGATGCAAATTATTCTCTTGCAATCGAATATAAGGATCTTGCAGGAAACAACGTGACATATGCGCCGCATTTCTTTACAGTAGACGATACAGTACCGGAAGGAAAAGTTGCTTATACGACAAACAGCGGCGAAGAGACATGGTGGAATAAATTCTTTGATTTAATTACATTTAACAGATTCAGTAATAAAGATGTTCCGGTATCTTTTGAAAGCAAGGATACGACGGCAGGAGTAGCTACACAGGAATATTATAAAGCTTACGAGCCGATGTCAAAAGATGAGGTTAAAGGACTTTCAGATGACGAATGGACAGCAGGAGACGGATTTACTGTTGAACCGGACGAGCAGTTTGTTCCGTATTTGAAAGTAACAGATAAGGCCGGCAACGTAGATTATTTTAGTTCTGAATTTGCAGTTGTGGCAGATCAGACGAAACCGGAGATTGAGATTACAAACTTAAGCACGCCGAGAAACGGAATATTCAAAGGTGATGTAAAACTCCATATCGAAGTGACAGATCCTGAAAACAACAAGACATATTCAGGTCTTGAAGAAGTATGGTATGACGTAAAGGCATCAGGAAACGTAGTAAAAGAAGTTCGTTATCCATCACTTGTAGATAACAGCGCAAATCCGGTCAAAGGCAATCAGAGTTGGAGCGGGGATATTACGATTCCGGCAGCAGAGTATAATAGTAATGATGTGAAAGTTCAGGTTCATGCCCGTGATTTCTCGGGAAATGTATACGATAGTGAAATCGTTCCTCTTAAAATCGACATCACTCACCCGACAATCGCCGTAACGTACGACTTGAACACACCTCTCAACGAGAGATACTACAAAGACGTAAGAACGGCAACGGTTGTTGTGATAGAGAGAAACTTTGACGAGTCCGCAGTTCGTTTCAACATCACGAATACAGACGGCACACAGCCGGCGATCAGCGGATGGACACACAGTGCGAACGCAGGAGTATCTGACGATGCGACACATACATGTCAGGTAACGTTTGCGGCAGACGGAGATTACACATTTACACTTGAGACGACAGACCTTGCAGGAAATGCATCAAGCTACAACCGTGTAGACGACTTTACGATCGACCGGACAGTTCCGACGATCCAAGTATCTTACGACAACAACAGCGCGGCTACGCCGGGATATTTCAATGCGAACAGAACGGCAACAGTTACAGTCAACGAGCATAACTTTAACGCAGCGGAAGTCAACGCGCAGATCACGGCAGCTTTGCAGGGAAGCGGCGTGGCAGCTCCGGGACTTGGCGGATGGAGCACAAACGGAGACGTGCATACAGCAAGCGTAACATTCTCTGCAGACGCAGATTATACATTTGATGTTGATTACACAGACCTTGCAGGAAATGCAGCGGCAGATTACACACAGGATAAATTTACGGTAGATAAGACAGATCCTGAAGTTGAGTTCTTCGATATCGAAGATAAATCGGCAAATAACGGAACAGTTGCTCCTGGCGTGAAATACAGTGATGTAAACTACATGGAAAGCGGCGTTGATATTACGATCAAAGGCGCGAAACATGACAAGACAGAATTAAGCGGAAACCGTACAAATATCGCAAACGGCGAGAGCATCAAGATGGAAGATTTCAAACATGATGAAGAGACGGATGACGTTTACACGATGACGGCGGTTATTAAAGACAAAGCCGGAAATGAAACGGAAAAAGAGGTTATGTTCTCAGTCAACCGTTTCGGATCAAACTATATTTTCTCTGAGACAACAGAGAAGTTCCTTGATGATGTATATGCGAACAAACCGAAAGACCTTGTTGTTACAGAGGTGAACGTAGATTCACTTGTGTTCAACGGTATCTCTTACGGATTGGACGGAACGAAGAAAGAACTGAAGCCGGGCAGCGATTATACAGTAAAACAAAGCGGCGGCGAAGGTTCATGGAAAGAATATACATACACGATCAAAAAAGAAAACTTTGAAAAAGAAGGTCGCTACAGTGTTACGATCGACTCGGAAGACAAGGCGACAAATAAGATGAACAACAAAGTAAAAGAGTGCAATATCGATTTCGTAATCGATAAGACGCCTCCGACAGTTGTTATCACAGGTATCGAGGAGTCAAGCTATCGTGCAGACGAGAGAGAAATGACGATCAACCTGTCAGACAATACGGCAGTTAAGAGCGTGGATGTAATCATCGACGGAAGATCAGTTGCAACTTATGCACAGAAAGAGATTGAAAAGGCAGGCGGAAAGATCAGTTACATGATCGAAGGTGCATCAGAACCGCAGAAGATCGAAGCAGCAGCGCTTGATATGGCAGGAAATGAAACGACTTCGGAAATGCACAAAGTGCTTGTTACATCAAGTGTATGGATTCAGTATATCAACAATACACCGCTTCTTATCGGATCGATCCTCGGAATCGTTCTCGTAGCAGGCGGACTGATCTGGTTCTTTGTGATCAGAAAAAAGAAAGAAGAAAGCAAATAAAAAGTCTGAAGCTGATAAAAATACGGCAGAAATAAGAAAAGGCTGAAAAGGAGGCGGCTGTCTGAACAAACGGATTCGGACAGCCGCCTTTCGTCTTTATGAGGAAAGAAATTATGTTGCAAAGCGGAGATATTATAAGCGGAATGTATCAGGTGATACGAGAGATCGGAACAGGCGGCATGGGAGTGATCTATATCGGGTATCATCTTCATCTTCAAAAACAGATCGTAATAAAGAAAATAAAAGAAACGTGCGTGGACCGTGTAAATGTAAGAGGCGAAGCCGATATCTTAAAGCAGCTTAGACATACATATCTGCCGCAGGTTTACGATTTCTTGGAAGTAGGAAACGACGTATATACGGTGATGGATTATATACCAGGGGAAAATCTGCAGTATTATATCGACCATAATTATACATTTCCGGAAGAGACGATTCTGTTGTGGATGCGTGAGTTATGTGAGGTTTTGGATTATCTTCATACGAGAAAGCCACGAATCCTTCACAGCGACATTAAGCCGGCAAATATTATGGTGACGCCGGAAGGAGACATTTGCCTTATTGATTTTAATATCTCACTGGACGGATCGGTAACGCAGGAAGTTCAGGGACTGAGCAGACGGTATGCATCTCCGGAACAATTCCGATGTGCGATGGACAAAATGTACGGCAGGAAAAGCAGTGAAACACTGGATGAGAGAATGGACATTTACAGTCTGGGAGCGGTCTTTTACCGGATGATGAGCGGGTATTTGCCTGATGCTCAAAACGGTGTTCCGTATGCGCTGTCACAGATTGATATTCCGTATGCGGACGGTTTAAAACGGATCGTCGATAAAGCGATGGAACGGGACGTTTCAAGAAAATTTCGGACGCAAAACAGATGGAAGAAGCTCTTTTGCATATGGAAAAATACGATCCGAAGTACCGCCGTCTGACGAACTTTCAGATATTGACCGCAACTGCATGGGGATTTTGTATTCTGGCAGGAATCTTTCTTATTGCGTCAGGAGTGCGTCAGCGGGGGAAAGAGCTGTGGCAGCAGGAATATCAAGAGTTTTACGCCGTTGTGGGATCAGGGGATTCCGAAAATATAATAAGGGAAGGCACAGAACTTCTGAACAATTCTTCTTTGCAAGGTTATATGAAAAGGAATAAGGAGCAGAAGGCGGAGGTACTTCACGCTGTAGGGGACGGATATTTCTATAGTGAACAATACGACACGGCGGGAAAGTATTATGAGGAAGCTTTGTCGTGCGACAGCGGGAATTCTTTATATGTGAGAGATTATATGACTGCAATGGCAAGAAACGGAAGTCCGGTTGACATATGGACGATACAAAGTGAATATCCGGAAGCGGCGATCGATGAGGCAGCTACTGTATTTGTTCAGGCGCAGTCAATGTATGCAAAAGGCGATCAAAAGAGCGCGGTTTCTTTATGCGAAGAAGCGCTTGGAAAAAGTATGGATGCAGAGTTGAATGCACAAATTTATCTGCTGGAAGCAGAATTATATCTTGAGCAGGGGGATATAAACTCTGCGGCAGATGCGGCGGCACAAGCAGTGAAACTAGATGAAAGCAGCAATGTTCTTAGAAAAGCGGCAGTGACGGCATATCAGGCAGGAAACGAAGAGAGGATAGGAACGGTCAAAAATCAGTGTACAGGCAGGCTCTTGCATATTATGAGATGCTCTGTCAAAAAAACGATCCGTCATATGAGGATCGTTTAGGAAGGGCGCTTCTTCTTCGAGTTCTCGGAAAATATAGAGACAGTACGGATGTGCTGGAAGAGATGAAAATAGATTATCCGAAAGACTATAAAGTTCAGATGTGGATCTGTTACAACTATTTGGACGAGGCATCGGAAGAAGGAACGTATTCAAATGTGTCAGGCGATCTGAAATTTACTTATCATTCTTGCAGAAATTTATATGAGAACAGAGCAGATCGATCGGAAGAAGATCCTGATATGGAAATGCTGGAAGAGACAATGAAAGAACTTGAATAACCGGAAGCGAGATGTGAAGCAGCACGAAGATTGAAGATAGAAAATAAAAGACAGAATCAGGATGCAGGTAAAAAGAGAGTGCGAAATGGGGGAATGAAGATGAGCGGGATCATGATATGTGTGACAGGCGTTGTAGTGATCGTGGCCGCGTCGTTGGCAGCAGGAAGCGTTTTATATTTGCTTCAAAGAAAAAGAAGAAACTAAAAAGTGAACAAATCAACTTGTAAATAGCGGAAAAGATAACGAGTAAATGCTAGATAAACGGATGTGAAAAATAAAATAGGGGCGTTTACGAAACGTCTCAGTAAAAAAAGAAAGAGAGGAGAAGGAGCAGTGGGAGAAAAAGGAAAAAAGAAAAGCCGGATTCTGCTGATCGTCTGCGGTCTGCTTCTTTTGGCAGGGGCGATTATCGGGATCGTGATGTTTCGGATGCAGGCAGGAGCGAGCGCGTATAACGAATCAATAAAAACAGCGGAAAAATATGCGGACAGCGGAGAGTATGAACTGGCGGTGCTTACATATGAAAATGCGATCAAAGACCGACCGAAAGAAGAAGAAGGATATCTCGGACTGGCAGATGTGTATTTGAAGAGAGGGGAAAGCTCCGCTGCAAAAGTTTTGCTTCAGCGAGGCTACATGCATACGAATTCTTCAAAGATCCAGTATATGTTAAGCGGGATTAAGGACGGTTCGCTTTTGGCGGAATTTGACGATTCAGAAACAAAGAAAGAGACAATGCAGTCATTTGGCGTTTTTTCTTTTAATACTGCATTTCTTCAGAAGCTGGAAAATTATGACTATACGGACTACTGCGATCAGTTCGGCTCATATCCGCAGATCGTAAAGACCGGAAAAGGAGAAGTAGAAGTCGTACATAAAGATCTGGCGGGAACATGCTGTTATTCAAACACGAAAGAGCATGACGATATTGTAAATGTAAAGACAGACAAACCGGCGAAGGACGGAATGCCGGAAATCGTGCGTTAGATTCGATTTCGCAGTTGTTCAGAAATTTCCCGGGAAAGGCAAGCCTTGCAGAACTGAACGCAATCTCCAGTTCCAAAGTAGCGCCGATCACAGACGAGGAACGAGTTTATGTGGAACTCTCTACAGGAAGCCTCCTGATCCGTGTTGAGACGGATGCGTCGGGAAACATTATTTCCGATAAAGCGTGGAATGAAATTATTTTGAAAGAGGCAAACGAAAACCGCTCGGAAAACGGAACGCTGAACGGCGTTGTGATCGATGCTATGACAGGAGAAGGCGTTCCGGCGGCGAAGCTTGAATTTAAAGCGAAAGAAAACGCTGAAAATTCTACTCATGTTACGTCGGGAAAAGACGGATCGTTCTCGATCGAACTGGCGGCAGACGTGTACGAAGTGACGATCAGCGCGGACGGGTATGTGGATGAAACGTTCGAGTTTGAGATGGAGAAAGATAAAAATTACAGCGGAGAGCAGTTTACGATTTCACCGGAGCTGGCGGCGGGCAGCGCGCGTATCGTATTGGAATGGAACGCACAGCCTCAGGATCTCGACTCGTATCTGTGGGGAAATACGGATAAAGGAGATGACTTGTACGTGAACTTCAGGAAACGGACATGCGAAGGAAGAGACGGGCTTCTGGCAGAACTTGATGTGGATGACACAAACGGATACGGACCGGAGACGATCACGCTGAACGACCTGAACGGCGTTTATACATACTCTGTCGTTGACTACAGAACGACGGGAACTTTGCAGCAGTACGGCGCAACGGTGAAAGTATATCTTCCGGGCAAGAGCGCTCCGACAGTGATCACACTTGACCCGAATGCAGGCGTTGAAAATGTATGGGAAGTATTTGAGCTTGACCACGGAGAACTGAAAATACTGAACCGCGCTCCGGCGGAGGAAAATTTGCGTCCGGGTTCAAAATAAACCAGACGAAGATGAGAGCAGGAAGATGAGAGCAGGAAAATGAGAGATGGAATGATTACGGAAGAACAGTGTGGAGAGAACTTTGCTTATATTTTAGAAGATAAGACAGATTTTTGATAACAGAATATAAAATGATGCACGGTCAAGAAGCAGATTTTCTATTGAAGTGTGTGAAGATGCTGTATAACGGCAAGACAGAACTGTATTACGATACGAAATCCTGTCTGCCGCTTGCGATCCAGTCAGGGGCGGAAGATACAGAAGGGATGCTTTCTGTTTTGGGAAATATTCTGCATGAAGTCAGAAGGGTGACAGAAAACGGATTTCTTTCGCTTTTGAAACTGGATATTTCGGCAGATAAGATATGGGTCGATCCTGCAACGCGAAAAATCAGGTTCGTATATCTTCCTGTGGCGGAGAGACTTCATAAAGATGTAGTGGAATTTGAGGAGCATCTAAGGGGAGAACTGAAGAAAACTGTAGAAAAACGTTCGGATAAAGACGATAAGAGGTTTGCGGATTTCTTTCAGATCATCGGACGTCCCGGTTACAGCAGTGAAGATTCGGATGTGGAAAAGTGCGGATCAGTATATGAAACAAGTACACCTTATAGTTTGAATAGAAATGAAAAAGTTTCTTCACAGAGAGGAGATCAGACTTGTACACTTGTGTCGCTGACAGCAGGCAGTCCGATCCGTCTGACTGTAACGAAACAAGAGTATGTGATCGGAAAGAGTACGGAGCAAGCGGACGGCGTTGCCGGATTCAGCAAGATGATCAGCAGAAGGCACTGTAAGATCGTAAAAAGGGATCCGGGTATGCGGTTGTAGATCTGAATAGTTCAAACGGAACATACTTGAATGGGATGCAGCTTTTTCCGGGCAGAGAATATCCGGTGAAAAACGGAGATATTATACGAATGGCGATCAGCGATTTCCAGATCGTGATGGAATAGAGGTGACAGAGAAATATGGCAAGACCGAGAGTGATTGTGGCGGATACAGATGAAAGCTATGTAATTCCGCTACAAAAGAAATTTGCAGAGCTGTTCGCGGATAAGATCGACTTGGAGATCATTACGGATAAAGATTATTTTAATCAGTTATTTTCACTTTCGCAGCATGCGGACATTCTGCTTGTGTCGGATACGCTTTATAACAGCGGGCTGAAAAAACATGATATCCGGCATTTGATGATATTGTCGGAACATTACGAACCCGGACAGACGGACGAACTCGACATTTGCCGCTTGTTTAAATATACAAGTGTGCGGGAGATTTTTAATGAAATTACAGGCAGATGCAAGGATACGCTTTATGCCGAACAGGATGCCGGAAAAGAAACAAAGATCATATTGATCACCTCGGCGTCAGGCGGAGTCGGGAAAACGAGTGTTGCATTCGGCTTGTGTCGTTGTCTGGAACGTAATTATAAGAAAACACTGTATGTGAATGCGGATCGGCTTCAGTCGTTTCAGTGGATGCTGGAAAACGGCGAGCCGATCAGAGATGCTTCGGTTTATGCGGGTCTGTCGGGGAATCTTGGCAATGTTTATCGGATCGTACGGCATGTCATACGAAAGGAAGGTTTCAGTTATCTTCCGCCGTTTAAAGCGGCGCTTATGTCGTTGGGTATCCCATACCGCGTGTTTGCACTATTAGCAGAAGCAGCCCGCAAAGAGCAGGAATACGATTACATCGTTATCGATGCAGACAGTGTGTTTGACGAGGAAAAAGCGGCTCTTATGCAGCTTGCGGATAAAATATTGATCGTGACAAAACAGACGGAATATGCGGTGAAGGCAACGAATGAGCTGATCCAAAATGTAAATCGGAACAATAGTGATAAATATATATTTCTTTGTAATGATTTTAAGAAAGAGGAAGAAAATGCATTGCTGCTTCCGACAGCGGCGCATCGATTTACGGTGAGCGAATATATCGAACATCTTCCGGCGTATGAAATGAAAGGATCGGGACTGCCTGTCCAGACGCCGGGATTGCAGAAAGCGGCATTTTTGATCATGTAAAAAGAAAAATCAATACAAAGACGATATGAGTGCAGGTGGTGAGAGAAGATGGAAACGGCGATTATTATTTTTCATATTCATAAGGAACATCGGACGGTAGATTTAGAAGTTCCGCTGGATCTGACGGCAAAAGAACTGGCGGCGGCGCTTAACGAGGCGTATGGTCTGGGCGTCGATCTGTCAGATATAAATAATTGTTATCTAAAGGCGCAGAATCCGATCATGCTGCTCAAAGGCAACAGAACGTTAAAAGAATTCGGAGTAAGAAACGGAACGATCATAAGCATGGCAGAGTAAGGCGCAAAAGAGAAGAATCTTATCAGATAAGTCTGCCGGCGGCAAAGGCAGCGGCAGATAAGGAGCGGGAAACGGCAGAGGAAAGATATGGAGAACAGATATAAGATTATACTTTCGGGAAATCAGATTTATAAAGAAGCAGAACTTCCGGCTGATATGGAACGGGTTACGGTAGGAACGGGAATCGACTGTACGGTGCGTTTGAGAAGAGATCTGTTTTTTGAATCGATACAGATTGAATTTGTGAAAGAAAGCGGTGGATGGAGAGCGACATGTTCGGACAACATTTATTTTACGGAAGGCGATATCCGAAAATATATGACGCGGAAAGTGATCCACGGAGATACTTTGGAAGTCAGGTATCAGGAATCAGAAGGACTTGTATTTAGAATTGATTTTCAGATCGATTTTGACAGCGGATCGCATCGCTGTGAGCGGATGATCAATTTGGACAGGTATCAGACGATTTCAATCGGAAACAACTCAGCATATGAAATTGCACTATCAGGCGTTTATGCAAAGAGAGAATTTGTCCGGCTGACGCGGGGACAAGGCGGCTGGACGCTTGAAGTTATGAACAGTGAGTACGGAGTATATCACAACGGGAAGAAGACAGAACAAAAAGAATGGATCAAAGACGGGGATTTCTTTTCCGTTGCAGATTATTACTTTTTCTTAAAAGGGAACGCACTGTGGGCGGAGATCAGAAGCGATCTGACAGTGAACGGACTTGGTTTCGGGGATTATCCGGAAAGAAACGGGTATCCGAGATTTTCGAGAAATACACGGCTGAAAACGGTGATATGTGAGGACAAGATCGAGATTTTAGATCCGCCTTCAAAGCCGCAGAAACCGAAAAGTAATTTATTTATGAAATTATTTCCGTCCTTCGGAATGCTGATCGCGGCAGGCGCGATGGCGTTCATGGGAGGAACGATGATTATTTTTTCTCTTATATCATGTACGATCGCGATCATAACAGCGGTAGTCGGTGTGATGGAGGGAAAGAAAGAGTTTCGGGAAAAGACGGCGAACCGGATCGAAGTATATCAGAAATATATTGCGTCAAAACGTCAGGAAATCGAAGAGTGCAGAAATAGAGAATGGACAGAACGTAATGAAATCTATATTCCGGCAGAGCAGGAGATTCAGCAGGTGGAAACATTTTCTCCGGATCTGTTTGACCGGACGCCGCAGGATGAAGATTTTCTTTGTGTCCGTCTCGGAAGCGGTCCGATCGAGTCTGCCCGTCAGGTAAATTACAAGAAACAGGAGAAGCTGGAAATTGAAGACGATTTAAGTCTTCTTCCTGAGCAGACGGCGAGTTTTTATAAAGAACTTCAAAATGCGCCGGTCATATGTGATCTGAAAAATGTAAATGCAGTCGGCATTACAGGAGAAGAGGCAGATCGGTTTGAACTTTTGAAACTGATCGTTACAGATGTGGCGCTTCGTCATTTTGCGGCAGATGTAAAATTGTTTTTCGTGGCGGAAAAAGAACATGCCGGACGGATGCACTTGTTCCGTTTTCTTCCGGGAGCGTACTGCGTACAGACAGATACGAGAGGAATTGTAACAGACGATGAGAGCAAGACGCTTATTTTTGAGTATTTGTACAAAGAGCTGACAATGAGAGCACAGGAGAAGAGATCGTATCCGCATCTGCTCATCTTTTTCTATGACGAATACGGATATAAGAAGCATCCGATCTCACAGTTTACAGAAAAAGGAAAAGATCTGGGAGTCACTTTTTTGTTTTTCGGACAGACACGCGCGGACATTCCGGTAGGATGCGACTATGTCGTACAGTTGTCCGGCGGTTACAGAGGCGTTTTGATCAACGCAGCGGAGAAATCAAAGACAGTACCGTTTGTATCTTCTCAGATCAGCGACACTTTGGCAGTACGCATTGTCAGGACGTTAGCTCCGGTTTGTACGGATGAAGTTTCATTGGAAGGTGAACTGATAAAAAATATATCAATGTTTAAGATGCTGAATATTTTGTCTGTGGAAGATCTTGATCTCAAAGCAAGATGGTCTGCGTCTAAAGTTACGAAGTCAATGGCAGCTCCGGTCGGAGTCTCAAAGACAGGGATCGTTATGCTTGACCTTCATGACAAAGCTCATGGTCCGCACGGTCTTGTTGCGGGAACGACAGGATCTGGAAAATCAGAGATATTGCAGACGTATATCCTTTCGATGGCAACGCTCTATCATCCTTACGAAGCGGCGTTTGTCATCATTGACTTCAAGGGCGGAGGTATGGTGAATCAGTTCGCGCAGCTGCCCCATCTGCTTGGCGCGATCACAAATATTGATGGGAATGCCATCAATCGGTCGCTTAAGTCGATCAAAGCAGAATTGCAGAAGAGACAGAAATATTTCGCACAGGCGGACGTCAACCATATCGATAAATATATCCGAAAATATAAAGCGGGCGAAGTAAGCGAACCGCTTCCGCATCTGATCATCATTGTAGATGAATTTGCAGAGCTGAAAGCGGAACAGCCGGAATTTATGAAAGAGCTGATCTCGGCAGCGCGTATCGGAAGAAGTCTTGGAGTACATCTGATTCTGGCGACTCAAAAACCTGCAGGTCAGGTCAATGAACAGATATGGAGTAACTCCCGTTTTAAACTCTGTCTGAAAGTGCAGAGCAAAGAAGACAGTAACGAAGTGCTGAAATCTCCTCTTGCCGCAGAAATCAAAGAACCCGGACGAGCTTATCTGCAAGTAGGAAACAATGAGATATTTGAATTGTTCCAGTCGGCATACAGCGGAGTGCCGGAAAGAGAAGACGAAGGAACAGGAAAAGCATTTACGATATATGAAGTTCCGGACGGCGGGAAAAAAGTTCCGGTTTATGTAAAGAAAAAGAACAAAGGACAGGAAGGGATGAACAATCAGCTTGGGGCGATCGTTTCTTATGTGTCCGAATATTTCCGTTCGATTCAAATACCGCAGCTTCCCGATATCTGTCTGCCTCCGCTTAGAGAGTGTATCGAATTCCCGCCGGTATCAAAAGAGGCAGTACAAGAGCAGAAAAAAGAAGTCGGATTTTATGCGTGGATCGGCGTTTATGACGATCCCGATCACCAGAATCAGGATCAGTATGCAGTGAATTTAAGCGCGGCAAATATGATCATTATCGGTTCGGCGCAGACGGAAAGACGACGATTCTGCAAAATGTGATCCGAAGTCTTTCGGAACAGTATACGCCGGATGAGGTGGCGATCTACATTATAGACTTTGCGTCTATGGTATTGAAAAACTTTGAGACGCTCAATCATGTAGGCGGCGTTGTCAGTTCCTCCGAAGATGAGAAACTGAAAAATCTGTTTAAAATGCTTTGGGAAGAGATGGAAACTCGAAAAGAGAAACTATTATCTGTCGGAGTAAGCTCATTTGTTGCGTACAAAGAGGCGGGGCGCACCGATATGAAGCAGATTGTTCTTATTATAGATAATCTTACTGCGCTGAAAGAATTGTATTTTCAAGATGATGACGAACTGCTGAATCTGTGTCGGGAAGGAATTACAGTCGGAATTTCTATTGTGATCGCGAATGCACAGACGGCAGGGATCGGATACAAATATTTGTCGTCTTTTTCTAACAGGATCGCGTTATTCTGCAATGACGGAAACGAATACTCTGCGATTTTTGAACATTGTAACAGGAGACTTGAGCATCTTCCGGGAAGATGTTTCGCAGAAGTGGATAAACAGATACTTGAATGTCAGGCGTATCTGCCGTTTGCAGGAGAAAAAGAATTTGAAAGAGCGGAAGCAATCCGCGGATATATCGAAAAACGAAACGGAGAATGTACTGAGGTGGCTCGGAAGATCCCGTTGATCCCGCCTGTTTTGAGCATGAATTATATGGCACAGCAGTTTGGAAATATGATGCGCGGACATTTCGACCTGGCGGCAGGATTAAATTACGAAGATGTGATGCCGTATATGCTTCGTATGTCTTCGATTGGTGTATTGGCGGTTGTCGGAAGAGAGGGCAGCGGACGCTATAACTGGATAAAATATGTGGCGGATATGCTGGAATTGATGTATCCGGGCAGATCAAAAGTTTATATTTCGGACGGAATCGGGAAGAAGCTTGCTTCCATGAAAGAAAAAAGAAATGTCGTTCGTTACAGCATGATCGCGGAAGATATCGTTTCTTATCTGAAAGAGATCGAAGAAGAACTGCAAAGCAGATATGAACTTCTTGCAAAAGGGATCGAAAGCGATCCGGCAGAAGCAGATTACATGCTTCTTATTATCGATAATCCTGATGCGATCGAGCAGATCAGCAATAGTAAAGAGGCGCTTGCATCGTATAAAAATATTATCGGACGCTACCGGAACATGAATGTAGGCGTGATATATCGGCAATCGAAAATGCGCCGATCCCATACAGCGCGCCGGAGGTGATCAAAGGCATCCGGGACGGAAGACATCTGATGTATTTCGGAGATATTTCAGAATTGAAGATTTACGATATGCCGCTCGCCGTGACAAGAAAGTTCAAAAAACCGATCGAGACAGGCGACGGATATTACATAAAAGAAAATGAGTGTATTAAATTGAAGACCCCGTTCATTGCGGGAGAGTAGGATATATATCCGGAAGACCGGTATATATAAATAAAAAAATTTTATAGGAGGTAGCAATTATGGCTAGTCAAATCAGAATTTCACCGGATCAGATGAGAGAAAGGGCAAATTCGTACCAAACAGAATCAGGGAATGTCAGCGAGATGATCGGAAGATTAGATTCGTTACTTCAGTCTCTTTTAGGAGAATGGGAAGGATCGGCAAGCGAGGCTTACAGAGAACGTTATGAAAGTCTGCGGCCGGCGTTTACGCAGGCAGAAGAATTGC
>ENA-OQCP01000132-OQCP01000132.1-human-gut-metagenome-genome-assembly--contig:-NODE-132-length-29735-cov-2.480546_pt1 | contig 29735 bp, 45 predicted proteins | sample MGYA00242760_ERZ504583 | MGnify/ENA primary metagenome ERZ504583 (study PRJEB26092, sample SAMD00036308) | human gut metagenome | host: Homo sapiens | study: EMG produced TPA metagenomics assembly of...
GCCATGATCACAGCCTGCGGTACTTTTTTTCCGGGTCGATATGTTCCGCCACCGGGATGCCGAAGGCACAGGTCTTGCCGGTGCCTGTGGGGGCCTTGGCGATCACATCCCGGCCTGCCAGCATCACAGGATGGTCTTTTCCTGAACTTCCGTCATCTCCGCAAAGCCATCCGCTCCACGGCCTTGTGGATGGCTTCACTGCACTGCAACTCACTGTAAAGCATGTTTGATACTCCTTATCCTTCTACCCTTGTTTTGTTCAGTATACCATGAAACGCGGCGCTTGTCAGCACGCAAAAAGAGCCGCGCCCTTTTGGGGCACGGCTCTGCGGTCAGAAGAACTGTTCTGGCACTCAGGCGGTCTCTTCCACGCTCTGAGCGGCGGCACGACCTGCTTCCAGCTTCTGCTTGAAACGGCCGCTGGCCTTGAAGCCAGGAATGGAGGTGGACTCCAGACGGCTGGAGACCTTGGTCTTGGGGTTGGTGTAAGCCTTGGGCTTGCGGGGACGCATCTCAAAACGGCCAAAGCCGGCAATGGTCACCTTCTCGTCTGCACGCAGGCAGTCAGCGATCTGGTCAAACAAAGCGTCCATCGTGGTCTCGACCTGTGCTTCGGTAAAGCCGGTCTTGCGTGCCACGGTTTCGATCATCTGGGAACGAGTCATTGTATCGATATCCTCCTGGAACGTCCAAAAGTAACGTCTTTTGGCAAATTTTGCGTTGTTGAGTATAACAAATGCAGCCCCTCATTACGAGAGATTGCGCACGAAACGCACAATATTGCGCACGAGTTACATTTTGCGCGTTATTTTTTATGATACAGCGTTGCAATATCCACCAGCGGGATATTCTTCAGGTCATGGTCGCTGCGCAGGCAATCGACCAGAGCATTGGCGGTATCCACAGCAGTGATGCAGGGGATGCTCAGCTCCACGCCTTGCGGCGCAGGCGGACAGAATCGCGCTTGGGGTCACGGCCCTTGGCACTGGTGGAGAACACATAGTCCACCAGACCGCTCTGGAGCAGGTCCACGATGTTGGGGGACTCGCCGGACATGTTGCGCACCTCGTTGCAGGGGACCATGTGCTTGTTGAGCCATGCACAGGTGCCGGAGGTGCCGTACAGCTTATAGCCCATGCTCTTGAGCTTCCAGGCGATATCCACGAACTCGGGCTTGTCGCTGTCCTTCACGGTAAAGATGCAGCAGGAGGCGGGGCCGGGAGTCTTAAAGGTATAGCCAGCGCCGATCAGGCCTTGAGCAGGGCATCGTGATAGTTGGGAGCAATGCCCAGCACTTCGCCGGTAGACTTCATCTCAGGGCCGAACTGGGTATCCACGCCGTGCAGCTTTTCAAAGCTGAACACAGGCACCTTAACGGCCACATAGGGGGCGTTGGGGTGCAGGCCGGTGCCGTAGCCCATATCTGCCAGCTTCTCGCCCAGGCAGCAGCGCACGGCCAGATCCACCATGGCACGCCGGTGACCTTGGAGATGTAAGGCACGGTACGGGAGGAACGGGGGTTGACCTCGATGACATAGACCTTGCCGTTGGAAACAGCGTACTGGACATTGACCAGACCGGTGACGTGGAGCTCGCGGGCAAAGCGGCCGGTATAATCCACCATGGTGTCGATCTCGGCCTGGGTCAGATGCTGTGCCGGGTAGACACAGATCGAGTCGCCGGAGTGGACACCGGTACGCTCCACCTGCTCCATGACACCGGGGATGAGGAAGTTCTCGCCATCACAGATGGCATCGACCTCGCACTCGGTACCCATGATATACTTATCCAGCAGGACAGGGTGATCCATGTCCACATGCTCGGTGATAACGCCCATGTACTCGATGACATCGGCCTTGGTGTAGGCCACGATCATGTTCTGACCGCCCAGAACGTAGGAGGGACGCATCAGGACAGGCAGGCCGATCTCATCGGCGGCAGCCAGAGCCTCCTCCAGATTGAACACGGTGCGGCCGGGCGCGCGGGGGATGTTGCAGCGCTCCAGCAGTTCGTCAAAGCGCTCACGGTCCTCTGCCTCGTCAATGGCATCCGCCGGGGTGCCCAGAATGGGCAGGCCGATCTCATCCATGTGCTTTGCCAGCTTGATGGCAGTCTGGCCGCCGAACTGGACCACGCAGGCATCGGGCTTTTCGGTGGCGATGATGTTGTCCACACTCTCCGGGTTCAGGGGATCGAAGTACAGACGGTCGCCGGTGTCAAAGTCGGTGGATACGGTCTCGGGGTTGTTGTTGACGAGGATGGCCTCGCAGCCGTGGTTTTTCAGGGTCCAGACACAGTGAACAGAGCAGTAATCGAACTCGATGCCCTGACCGATGCGGATGGGGCCGGAACCAAAGACCAGCACCTTTTTCTTCTTGGGCTGGCCGTTTGCAGCAGCCTCTGCCTCTCTGGCGGCAATAAACTCGGCGGCCTCGTTGTCGCGTCGTAGGTGGAGTAGAAGTAGGGGGTGTTGGCCGAGAACTCAGCAGCACAGGTATCGACCATCTTGAAACCGGCGCGGTAGTTCTCCACAGGCAGAGCATCCACCTGTGCCAGACGCTTGATGGTCTTATCCTGGAAGCCATACTTCTTGGCGGTCTGATACTGCTCCAGGCTCAGAACACCGCTGCACTTTGCCAGACCCTTTTCCAGGTCAGCCAGGTGCTGCATCTTATCCAGGAACCACCAGTCGATCTTGGTGATCTTCCAGATGGTCTCGTGGTCGATGCCGCGCTTGAGGGCCTCGTAGACACAGAACACGCGCTCCGCATCCTGCACATGCAGGTGGGCTACGATCTCGTCATCGGTCAGCTCCTCAAAGGGCTTGTGGGTCAGGGTGTCCATGCCCAGCTCGATGGAGGAGACCGCCTTCATCATGGCCGCCTCGAAGCTGTTGCCAATGCTCATCACCTCGCCGGTGGCCATCATCTGGGTGCCCAGAGACTTGTCGGCGTAGACGAACTTATCAAAGGGCACTTCGGGTACTTGACCACGATGTAGTCCAGCGCAGGCTCAAAGCAGGCGCAGGTCTTGCCGGTGACATCATTGGTGATCTCGTCCAGCGTATAGCCGATGGCGATCTTGGTGGCCACCTTGGCAATGGGATAGCCGGTGGCCTTGGAGGCCAGAGCGGAAGAGCGGGACACACGGGGGTTGACCTCGATGACCGCGTAATCGTAGCTGTCGGGCTTCAGGGCAAACTGGCAGTTGCAGCCGCCCTCGATGCCCAGCTCGGTGATGATATCCAGTGCGGCGGTGCGCAGCATCTGGTACTCGTGATCGGTCAGGGTCTGGGAGGGAGCCACGACCACGGAATCGCCGGTGTGGATACCGACGGGGTCCAGGTTCTCCATGTTGCAGACGGTGATCACGTTGCCCTTGTGGTCACGCATGACCTCGTACTCGATCTCTTTCCAACCGGCGATGCACTTTTCCACCAGGATCTGATGGATGGGGGAAAGACGCAGGCCGTTGGTGCCGATCTCGATGAGCTTTTCCTTGTTTTCGCAGATGCCGCCGCCGGTGCGCCCATGGTAAAGGCCGGGCGGACAATGACGGGGTAGCCGATGCGGTCTGCACAGGCCAGCGCATCCTGCAGGGTCTCCACGACCTCAGAGGGGATGATGGGCTGGTGCAGCTTTTCCATCGTCTCCTTGAACAGCTCGCGGTCCTCGGCGCGGTCGATGGTCTCAGGCTTGCAGGCCAGCAGGCGGACGCCGGTGCGGTCCAGATAGCCGGAACGGGCCAGCTCCATGGAGAGGTTCAGGCCCATCTGGCCGCCCAGGTTGGGCAGAACGGAGTCGGGCTTCTCGATCTCCAGGATGCGCTCCACCACCTCAAGGGTCATGGCTCGATATAGACATGATCGGCACATCGGGGTCGGTCATAATGGTAGCGGGGTTGGAGTTGAGCAGAACGGTCTCAATGCCCTCTGCTTTCAGGGCGCGGCACGCCTGGGTGCCGGAGTAGTCGAACTCAGCGGCCTGGCCGATGATGATGGGGCCGGAGCCGATGACCAGCACCTTTTTGATTCTGGGGTCCTTGGGCATTTCAGCGCACCTCCTTTTTTGCTGCTTTGACGTTGTTCAGGAAGCGGTCGAACAGGAACTCCGTATCCTTGGGGCCGCCGTTGGCTTCCGGGTGGAACTGGACCGTGAAGCAGTTCCACTTCTTGTACTTGATGCCCTCGCAGGTGCCGTCGTTGGCGTTCACCTGTGCCACCTCGCCCATCTCGGCGGGCAATTCCTCGCCCACGACCGCATAGCCGTGGTTCTGGCTGGTGATGAAGGTGCGGCCCGACTCAAAATCAGTGACAGGCTGGTTGGCACCGCGGTGGCCATACTTCAGCTTCATGGTCTTGGCACCGGCGGCCAGAGCGCTGAGCTGGTGGCCCAGGCAGATGCCGAAGGTGGGGATGCCCAGCGCAAAGATCTGCTTCAGGTTCTCAATGACCTCCACCGGCTCGGCGGGGTCTCCGGGGCCGTTGGACAGCATGATGCCGTCCGGGTTCAGGGCAGCCACTTCCTCAGCGGTGGCAAAGGCGGGCATCACCGTTACCTTGCAGCCGCGCTTGACCAGGCAGCGCACGATATTGCGCTTGCAGCCGTAGTGCATCAGCACGATGTGGGTCTCGCCCTTCTCGTGAAAGACCTCGGGCTTCTCGCAGGTCACGCTCTTGACGGCATCCGTCACGGCATAGGCGCGGATGGTCTCCAGCAGCTTCTCCGTCTCGGCCTTGTTGGCAGGGTCAGCGGGATCAAAGGTGGTCAGGATGGCACCGTTCATCACACCGCTCTCCCGGATGATGCGGGTCAGGTGGCGGGTGTCAATGCCCTCGATGCCGATGGTATTGTTTTTCTTCAAAAAGCTGTCCAGCGTCTCCTCACAGCGCCAGTTGGAGGGGGTGGTGCAGGCCTCGCGCACAATGTAGCCCTTGGCCCAGATGCGGTCCGACTCCATATCGTCCTTGTTCATGCCGTAGTTGCCGATGAGGGATAGGTCTGGGTGATGATCTGCCGTAGTAGCTGGGGTCGGTCAGGGTCTCTTCAAAGCCCACCATACCGGTGGCAAAGACGACTTCGCCCACGGTAACGCCCTCAGCGCCCACTGACTGGCCTGCAAAGACCATGCCGTTTGCCAAAAGAAGATAAGCGTTCATAGGTACTCCTTGTTTCAACACGGTTGTTGTCAAGTTACAGGGTCTGCTTGGCTTCCTGCTTCATCTTACGGCTGCCAGGTGCACCAGGGGCAGCTTGCCCTCCTTGCAGATGGGGCACTCCTCGGGTGCGTAGTTGGGCAGGTCCAGCTTCAGGGCGCTGGCAGGATGGGAATGGGAGACGGAGCTCAGGTTGGTGCGGTCCACCACGCAGGTGATGCCCAGGCAGATGCCGCCGGCTCTTCGATCACGCGCTTGGTCTCCAGGGAGGAGGATGCCGGTGGTGACAACGTCCTCAGCAATGATGCACTTCTCACCCGGCTGGATGGCAAAGCGCTTCAGGGTCATCACATTGTCCACGCGCTCGGTGAAGATGGCGCGCTTGCCGGTCTGGCGGGCCAGCTCGTAAGCATAGACGATGCCGCCCATGGCAGGTCCCACGATGACATCCACATCCAGCTTCTTGATCTGATCGGCCACAGCCTTCATTACCTCGGCGCAGCGGTCAGGGTACTGCTGCAGGTAGGCCATCTGGCAGTATGCGCTGGAATGGCGGCCGGAGGAGAGCAGAAAATGGCCCTCCAGGAATGCGTCACAGCTCTTCAGAATTTCAAGTGCTTCACTCATTGTAGTTCTCCCTCTCTTTTTTATGAAAAATATCTTTTGAACGGTATTGTACCACGCTTTTGCAGCAATTGCAAATTTATGCGCAGATTTTCACTTTATACGCATAAGCTGTGGTTATTCTGGTATATCAGCTCAATTATTCAGCATTTCGGGCGCAGCGCGGATCTCCTCCAGCGTTTTCACGCCGTGGGCATCCATCCACTGTGCCATCTCATCGGCAATGGTCTCCATGGCGCGGGGTTGGCAAAGTTTGCCGCGCCCACCTGCACCGCCGTGGCACCTGCCATGATGAATTCCAGTGCGTCACGGCCGGTGGCAATGCCGCCCAGACCCACCACCGGGATGTTCACGGCACCCACTGCCTGCCAGACCATGCGCAGGGCAATGGGCCGCACCGCCGGGCCGGACAGACCGGCAAAGATGTTGTTGAACACCGGCTTGCGCTTTTCCAGATCGATGGCGCAGGCTGGAAGGTGTTTGGTCAGGCCTGATGGCATCCGCACCGGCGGCCTCCACAGCCTTGCACATCTCAGGAATGTTCTCTGCCTGGGGGCTCAGCTTGACCATCAGGGGCTTTTTGCAGGCCGCGCGGACCATCCGCACCACCTCACCGGCGGCCTCGGCCTTCACGCCGTAGGCCATGCCGCCCACCTTGACATTGGGGCAGGAGATGTTCAGCTCCACGATGTCCACTGCGCTCTCGCTCAGCAGAGCCGCGCCCTCAACATACTCTTCCTCACTGTGTCCGCCCAAGTTGGCAATGGCCACTGTGCCGTATTTCTGCTTGAGCTCCAGCATCTCGTTCAGCTCCACGTCAATGAAGTGCTGAACGCCGGGGTTCTGCAGGCCGATGCTGTTGATGAGGCCGGAGGGGGTCTCCCACAGGCGCTCGCCCTTGTTGCCGTACTGACCGTGCAGGGTCAGGCCCTTGCCGGAGATGCCGCCGATCTTGGAAAAATCGGCCAGTTCCTCGTACTCCACACCGTAGCCCACAGTGCCGGAAGCGCCGATGACCGGGCTGTTCATCACAAAGCCCAGCAGGTTTGTTTTCAGGTCAGCCATCAGAAGAACACCTCCGTTGCATCAAAGACCGGGCCATTCTTGCACACGCTCTTGCCCTCGCCGCCCTTGGTCTCGCAGGTGCAGCCAAGGCAGGCACCAATGCCGCAGGCCATCTTCTTTTCCAGGCTCACGAAGCAGGGGGTGCCCTTTTCGGCACAGATCCGGGCGGCGTTTTTCATCATCACGGTGGGGCCGCAGATCAGCGCGGCATCGTAATCTGCCGGGTCATACAGCTGGGTCACAAAGCCGTGGAAACCCACCGCGCCGGTATCGGTGGAGACCTTTACCACATTTGCGATGGAGCGGTACTCTTCCATGCAGTAAGGGGTATCCCGGAAGCCGAAGAACACGTCCGGCTTAACACCGGCAGCTGCCAGTTCCCGGGTGACCTGATACATGGGGGCGGTGCCAATGCCGCCGCCCACCACGGCGATCTTATGGTATTGTTCGGTCAGGGCCGGGATATCAAAGCCGTTGCCCATGGGGCCGGTCAGCTGGAAGGTATCGCCGGTCTTCAGCTGGGCAATTTTGTGAGTGCCTCGCCGATGACCTGATACAGGAACTCAATGGTCTGGGTCTCCGGCTCCCACTTGTGCACGCTGATGGGGCGGGACAGGAAGGGGGCCTCATCGGCACCCCAGGCACGCAGGGTAAAGAACTGCCCGGCGTGGGGGGCATGCTCCCGGTCAGGCCAGAGGGCACGCAGGAGCTGGATGTCCGGCAGGATGCTCTCATGGCTCAAAACGGTGGCTTCACAGCAGGCTGCACGCATGAGCAATGGCCTCCTTCATGTTCACACACTCGTTGTAAGCGGCCTCATCAAAGGCCACGCCGGGCTGCTTCTTGTAGCCAGCAGGATGCCGCGGCTGGAGTTGACCACGCCGCCGTTGCCCTTGGTCAGGTACTGGGCAATATCCTCAGCCTTGCCGCCCTGTGCGCGTAGCCGGGGATGAGGAAGAAGCTGTCCTGATACTTGGCGCGGATCTCGGTGGCCTCCTCGATGTGGGTGCCGCCGATGACCAGACCGATGGAGGAGTAGCCGTGCTCGCCCATGTAGTCCTTGCCCAGAGCGTTCAGCTTGTCGCCCACCAGATCGTAGACGTGGCGGCCGTCTGCCAGCTTTTCATATTCAAAGTCCTTGGCACCGCCGTTGGAGGTGCGGCAGAGGACGAACATACCCTTGCCCTGCTTTTCGGCATAGGGCAGGTAGGGACTGATGGAATCCAGACCCATGTAGGGGGCCAGGGTGACGAAATCAGACTCGAAGTCGCCGGTGAAGTGGCCCATGGCGTACATCTCGGCGGTCTTGGCGATATCGCCGCGCTTGATATCGGCGATGACAGGGATACCAGCCTCGCGGACAGCGGCCAGGGTCTCGGCGTAGGCCTTCATGCCCTCCAGACCCAGGGACTCGTAGTATGCGATCTGCACCTTGTAGCAGCCAGCCACAGCCTTGGTGGCATCGATGAGCTTCTTGTTGAAGCGGACGATGTTCTCTCCCTTGGTCAGGGTGGTGTCCACAAAGTCAGCGGGCAGGTAGCTGAAATCAGTGTCCAGACCCACACACACCGGGCCGCGGGCTGCAACTGCTTCGTAAAGCTTGTCCATGTTTGTCATTGTCGGGTTCCTCCATACTCTCTTATTACGAATTAAACCTCTCAGTCAGCGCTGACGCGCTGCCAGCTCCCCTAGTAGGGGAGCCCTTGGCAAAGAGGTGAAGTGATACGTTCTGACTTTTACTCCTCAGCCTGATAGGTCAGCTTGCCGCCCTTGATGGTGGCATAGACCCTGCCGTAGAGCTGTGCACCATCAAAGGGGCAGTTATGGCTCTTGGAGTGCAGCTTTTCTTTGTCCACAGTGTAGGGGGTGTCCAGATCCACCAGCACGAAGTCTGCATCGTAGCCGGGCTCCAGCTGGCCCTTGGCAAGGCCCAGGATCTCTGCCGGGCGGTGCTCATCAGGTGCACCAGCAGTTCCAGCGGCAGGCCCTCTTCCCTGCAGAGCTTGGTGTAGCAGACCCCAAAGGCGGTCTCGCTGCCCACCATACCGGCCATGCCCTTCAGCTTGTCTTCCTCGGAGTGGGGAGCGTGGTCGGTGGCAATGGCATCCACCACACCGGAACGGATGCCATCGATGAGCGCCTGCACATCATCCGCGGTGCGGATGGGCGGGTTGACCCGGTAATCGCAGGTCTCATTGTTGAACCACAGGTGATGCGGGGTCACCTCGCAGGTCACAGGTGCGCCGCGCAGCTTGGCCATCTGGATGGCCTCCAGCGCGCCCCGGGTGGAAACGTGGCACATGTGCAGCCTGGTCTGGTAGTACTCGCTCAGCCAGCAGTTGCGCACGGTCTCCAGATCCTCGGCCAGCCGGTAATCCCAGGGGCTGATCTCCATATCCTCGGCGTGGCTCATCACGGTGATGTCCCGCTGGGTGCAGATGGCAAAGGCCCGGGCCATGGTGGCGTTGTCCTGCACACCGTGGCCATCCTCTGTGATGAACTTCACGCTGGCGGGCAGGGTCTTGAGGTGGTCGATGGTCTTGCCGTCAAAGTTCTCGGTGATGGAAACGGTCTGGTTCACATCGCACAGGCCCACCTCGGCGGCCTTCTGCTCCACCATGGCTGCCTGTGCGGCAGAGGAGCAGACGGGCTTTGTGTTGGGCATCAGGTTGACAAAGGTGTAGCCGCCTGCGGCCGCAGCCATGCTTCCGGTGGCGATGTCCTCCTTATATTCAAAGCCGGGGTGCGCCAGTGGCAGTGCAGGTCCACAAAGGCAGGCAGCACGGTCAGACCGCCTGCATCGAGGACAGTCTCCCCCTCCCCGGCCAGTGCGGAAAGATCCTGACCCACGGCGGCGATCTTTCCGTCTTTCACGAAAAGCTCCACCGGGCGGCCCGCAGCGTTTACAGCGTTGATGAGCAGCATATTCTTTTACCTCCCTGTTCGTATTTCGGATGGGCGGATGCGGGCATTGCAGCCCGCGGACAGGCAAAAAAAAGAACTTTTCCACAAACGGAAAAGTTCAAAAAGCGAAAAAAGGAAACACGGAACCCACCGCAAAAACGGCTGCAAACTGCTTTTTCAGTTCAGCGTTCATTTTTGACAGCATTCGTCCGCTTCTCCTTTTCCTTCGCATTTGTTTTCGTTATATTTTATCATAGAAACGCAAAATGTGTCAATGCTTTCTGTAAGATTCCTGTGTGAAAAGGTTTTGGCTGTATCTCCCGGAATTTTGGCTACTCTACCGAAAACCCGTTTCCCGCCCCATAATCCCTGCGCGGAGGGGGATTTTTCTCCGTCAATTCCTACCAAAGCACTGTACATTGAAGTTTGCATGTGTTATTATAGTATCTGTCAAAAAGAGAGAGCCGCACTGAGGCGGCTGAACAAAAAGGGAGGGTTCCCCACATGAGCTTATTGGAGGACGCACGGAACATCCAGCGCAAAGACCCCGCCGCACGCAGTGTGCTGGAGGTCATCCTGCTGTACCCCGGCTTCCATATCCTGGTCTACCACCGCATTGCCCACTGGCTGTATGAGCACGGGCACTTTTTCCTTGCCCGCTGGGTCAGCCAGCACGGCCGCCACAAAACCGGCATCGAGATCCACCCCGGTGCTCAGATCGGCAGGTGCCTGTTCATCGACCACGGCATGGGCATCGTGTTCGGCGAGACCACCGTGATCGGCGACAACTGCACCATCTACACGCGTGACGCTGGGCGGCACCGGCAAGGACACCGGCAAGCGCCACCCCACCCTGGGCAACAATGTGCTGATCGGCGCGGGCACCAAGGTGCTGGGCCGGTGTATATCGCGATAACGCCCGCATCGGCGCAGGCAGCGTTGTGCTGCGCAACCTGCCCGCCAACTGCACCGCCGTGGCGTGCCCGCCGAGGTGGTGCGCATCAACAACAAGGCCGTCAACCCCGCCGACGACCTGGACCAGCAGGATCTGCCGGATGTCATGGCCCAGCGCCTCACCGAGCTGGACCGCCGCATCAGCAGGCTGGAAAAGGACGCACAGGGGGATGTGCCCCCCAGCATCCACGAGGTCATCCAGAAACAGCAGCGCTGAACCTTTCGGTCCCACTTTGCGTGCCAGCTTTCCTCATAGGGGAGCCGCTGGCATGGCGGTACTATCCGCAAAAACTGCACAAAGCTTCTACAAAACGAAAGCAGCTGCGCTCCGCACACACGGAACGCAGCTGCTTTTCTGTTATTTACAAGGAGTTTCAACCAGTTCTTTGACCTTTTGTGCCGCTGCCGCCACCAGCTGGCCGATGGGCTGGTCGGGCACGCCCACCACGATGTTCTCACAGTGGTTGATGGGCACCAGCACCCGCCGGGCGGGGCTCTGGCAGACTGCCGCCGCCATGGCGGGGGTGATCTCGCCCAGCAGCGCGTCAGCGATCACAATGCCGATGGGCCCCACGATAACATCCGCGATGCGGCAGTTCACGACCACGGCATTCTCGCCGGTGGCGGCGCGGACCGTCCCCGCCTTGAGCATGGCCGAAGTCGCAAGGCTGTTGGTGCCCACGGCGGTCAGCCGGCTTCCGGGCAGGCGGCAGAGATGGCCGCCACCAGCTGGCGGCCCAGACCGCCGCCCTGGCCGTCAATGACCAGAACGTTCATCAGAAGTCGATCTCCTCCAGCCGCAGCAGGGCGATGATGTAGATCTTCAAGGCTCCAGCAGCTTATCGATGGGAGCTGCCTCGTTGGCACCGTGCATCGGGCCGCCGAACTCAGGCAGCACCATGTCCTCGTGCTCGGGGCCAAAGCTCACCGCATAGGGGAAGTGGCGGGCATAGGTGCCGCCGCCCATGGTAAAGGGCGTGGCATTCTCGCCGGTGACCTCGTTGTAGGTCTCGATGCAGGCCTTGATGGCGGGGGTATCGGCTGCGATATAGAAGGGCTCGGCACCCTCGGCGTTCTCCAGAGAAGCACCCGTGCCAATGGCCGCTTTGATCTGCTCCTTCATCTTCTCGGCGTTGGTGCAGGTGGGGTAACGGCTGTCCATGGTCTGGACGATCCGGCCCTCCCGCATGAAGATGCGGCCGCCGATGATGGTCAGGGGGCCAAAGGGCCGTCGGCGCAGTCGATGCCCAGGCCGGTGCCTGCGGTGGAAGCGTGCAGCTTTTTCAGGCTTCCAGATAGGCGCGCTCTGCATCGTTGCACAGATCGTTGTCCAGCAGGTAGTTCACCACCAGACCGATGGCGTTGACCGTGCCTCGGGCATGGCGGCATGGCCGCTCTTGCCCCAGCCCCGGATACGCACCCCATTGCCTTCTGGCTCCAGCGTGATGTTGGGGGCATTTTTCAGCTTGGTGATGTCAGTCTCCACCAGTGCGCTGGCGCGGTCGGGGACTGCGTTGTTGGCAACGCCGCCCTCAAACTCCTTGATCTCACCGTTGCAGACCGGGCTGACCAGCTCCGCACCGAAATGGCCCTTCTCGCCGTTGCACACCGGGAACTCTGCATCCGGGGTGAAGCAGAACACCGGGGCCGGGTAGTTCTTGAGGTAATATTCCACATCGTTCATGTGGGTCTCTTCGTTGTCGCCAACCATTGCGCGGATGGGATACCGCAGGGAAACGCCCTCCTCCTTGAGGAACTTCAGGGCGTACAGGGTAGCCACCATGGGGCCCTTGTCATCAGCCACACCACGGCCGATCATCCAGCCGTCCCGGATCTGCATCTTGAAGGGGTCCTGGCTCCAGCCGTTGCCCACGGGCACCACATCCACATGGCAGATGGTTGCCAGATACTTCTCGGGGTCTGCACCGGCCAGCTCGGCATAGCCGATGTAGTTCTCGCAGTTGCGGGTCGCCAGACCCATGCCTGCAGCCAGCTCCAGCGTCTTGTCCAGCGCTGCGCGGGGGCCTGCGCCGAAGGGTGCGCCCTCCTCCGGGGTGCCCTCTACACTGTCAATGGCCACCAGCGCCGCAATATCCTGCAGCAGCTGCTCCTTGTTTCCGCAATATATGCGTCAATTTTCTGATTCAGTGCCTGATCCATGTTCTACAACGTCCTTTCTGACCGGAAGCGGCTTCCGGTTTTCACACAACTATTATTCAGTGTAGCATACTGCGGGCAGAAAAGCTACCGGCATTTTACACGACAAAAGCGCCCGCGTTTTGTCAGCCTGCCGCAAACAGCCCGCTGACCGCGCCCAGCAGCCCGGCGCTGGCCAGACCCATGATGATGCCCGCCAGCAGCACACCACCCATGCAGGCAATGAGAACATCCTTGAACTTCATGTCCAGAATGGAGGCTGCCAGCGTACCGGTCCAGGCACCGGTGCCGGGCAGCGGGATCCCCACAAAGAGCAGCAGGCAACGGTCAGGCCCTTGCCGGCCTTTTCCTCCAGTTTGCGGCCGCCCTTTTCCCCCTTGGTGATGAAGAACTTGCACACCGGCCCGATGACCGGCTTGTGGTAGCCCCAGATGAGGAACTTGCGGGCAAACAGATAGATAAAGGGCACCGGCAGCATATTGCCGAGCACGCAGACCAGATAGGTGGCAGGGCGGCAGGCCCATGCCCAGCCCGATCGGAATGGCACCACGCAGTTCAATGACCGGCACCATCGAGACAAAAAACACCATCAGATAATTCTTGAGCATCCAGGTTTCTCCTTATGATAAGATCATGATCGTAACGGCTTACAGGTCGATGACCAGCTCCACCGGGCAGTGGTCGGAGCCAAACACCTCGTTGTGGATCTCGGCAGCGGTCACCTTGTCGGCAATGCGGTTTGAAACGATGAAATAATCAATGCGCCAGCCCGCGTTCTTTTCCCGGGCGTGGAAGCGGTAGCTCCACCAGCTGTACTTCACCTCGTCCGGGTGGACCGCGCGGAAGGTGTCGGTAAAGCCCGCTGCCAGCAGCTCAGTCATCTTGGCCCGCTCCTGGTCAGTGAAGCCCGCGCTCATCCGGTTGGTCTTCGCATTCTTGATGTCGATCTCGGTGTGGGCCACGTTCAGGTCACCGCAGAGGATGACCGGCTTTTTCGCGTCCAGCTCCAGCAGATAGGCCCGGAACGCATCCTCCCAGGTCATGCGGTAGTCCAGCCGCTTCAGGCCGTCCTGACTGTTGGGCGTGTAGCAGTTGACCAGATAGAAGCCGGGATATTCCAGCGTCAGCACCCGGCCCTCGTGGTCGTGCTCTTCCCTGCCGATGCCGGTGGTCACGGCCAGCGGGGCCGTTTTGCACCAGCAGGCCGTGCCGGAGTAGCCCTTTTTCTCGGCAGATAGGTGTACTCGGTGTAGCCTCGGGGGCAAAATCAGCCTGCCCCGGCTGCATCTTGGTCTCCTGCACCGAGAAGATGTCGGCATCCAGCGCCGCAAAGCTTGCGGCAAAATCGTGGGTCAGGCAGGCCCGCAGGCCATTGACGTTCCAGCTGATCAGTTTCATATCCTGTTCCTTTCTTATGCCTGATATTTTGTTTTCCATGCGCCGCTCTTCATGCGCGCCACAAAGCAGATGACACGGCAGACCCAGTCAATGACCATGGCGATCCAGACACCCACAGCGCCCCAGCCCATCCTGACACAGAGCAGGTAGCTGAATCCCAGCCGCCAGATGGCCATACTGAGCACAGAGACCACCATGGTAAATTTCACATCGTTGGCCGCGCGCAGGGCGTTGGGCAGAACAAAGGAGCCGGCCACAGGAACAGACCGCTGCCTGCGTGGATCTGCACCAGCAGGATGGCCAGCGCCATGGTCTCGCCGGAGAGGGCGTAGATGCCCACCAGCGGCTTGAGGAAGAGCAGGATGCCGCCGTTGAAGACCCCCATAGAGATGTAGGCCCAGAGCAGCAGCTTGCGGGTGTAGAAAACGGTCTGCTCATTGTCCCCTGCGCCAACGCAGCGGCCCACCACCGTGATCATGGCCAGACCAATGGCCTGCCCCGGGATGCAGCCCACGCCGTCCAGATTGTTTGCCACGCATTGGCGGCGATCTGCACGGTGCCGAAGGTGGAGATCATGCTCACCACCAGAATGCGGCCCGCCTGGAACAGGCTGTTCTCAAAGGCGGACGGAATGCCGATGCCAGGATGCGCTTTGCCATCCGGCCATCCAGCCGGATCGTTTTGGGCACGGTGAGCATGTGGCCCTTCTGGTAGCAGCGGTTCAGGATGAGCACCGCCGCCACGGCACGGGAGAGGACGCTGGGCCAGGCAACGCCGTCCACGCCCATGCCCAGCACAAAGATGCAGACCGCATTGCCCACGATGTTGATGATGTTCATCAGGATGCTGATCTGCATGGAGATTTTGGAGTTACCCATGCTGCGGAAGAGCGCCGCACCGGCATTGTACATGGCCAGGAACGGGTAGCTGACCGCCGTGATGCGCAGGTAGAGCACACCGGCCTCCAGTACGTCGGCATCGATGCTGCCATAGCACAGCCGGATCATGGGACGGGCCAGCACAAAGCAGAACACCCCCACACCCACGCCCAGCAGAGCGCTGAGCAGGATCAGCTGACCCGAGCTTGCATTGGCGTGCTTCTGCTCCTTTGCACCCAGATACTGGCTGACCACCACCGCGCCGCCGGTGGCCAGCGCCGCAAACAGCACGATGATGAGGTTGTTGATCATATCCACCAGGCTGACACCCGAGATGGCGGCTTCGCCGCAGCGGGAGACCATCATGGTATCGGCCATGCCCACCGTCACGGCCAGCAGCTGCTCCACCAGCAGCGGCCCCACCAGCCTGAGCAGGTCACGCTGGCTGAACAGCGGGGCCCGCCCGCCAAAGCACAGGGCCTTATTTTGTGCGATCGTATGTTCCATTCTATTCCTCGCTTCTTCCCACACCTTTTCTGCCCTTCCGGGCCGCAGAGCGTCTTTTTCTCATAGATGTATCCATCATAACACAGCCGCCTCCTGTTGTAAAGAATCAGCTTCTGTGATTCCGGACCTCTGCCCCCAGCCCGTGCTTGTTTCATCACTTTGCCAAATGTATCTCTCCCATTTTTGTGCGTTGTGACAAAATTGCATTTTTTGCTCGAACAAGAGAACTTTTTTCAAAAAAGCTCTTGTATTTTTCTGTGAAAAGTGTTATCTTGTATCCAACAGAAGCGTCAGTTGGATACAAAGCGAAACGACGCGCTTTCCTCTCCGGCACTCCTGTTGTTCATCCTTCTATTATTATGCTATTTTCTTCATTTACCTTCTTATCATTTACCCTGTCCTGAAACGGACAAACAAAAAACGCTTTCCCACCTGCACGGGGGAGCGTTTTTGTTTGTCTGCCGCCCACCATAGCAAAGCGCCCTGCACCTTTCACGGTACAGGGCGCTTTGCGTTTCAGTTTTACAGCGCTGCAACAGCGGCCTTGAGCTCATCCACGCGGTCGGTGTTCTCCCACTTCACGCCCAGATCCTCGCGGCCCATGTGGCCGTAGGCGGCCAGCTTGCGGTAGATGGGCTTCCGCAGGCCGAGGTCACGGATGATGGCGGCGGGGGTCAGGTCAAAGACCTTCTCCACTGCCTGCTCGATCTTCTCATCGGCACGGTGCCGGTGCCAAAGGTATCCACCATGATGGACACAGGCTTTGCCACGCCGATGGCGTAGGCCACCTGCACCTCACACTGCTTGGCCAGACCGGCAGCACGATGTTCTTGGCCACCCAGCGGGTCGCGTAAGCGGCACTGCGGTCCACCTTGCTGGGGTCCTTGCCGGAGAATGCGCCGCCGCCGTGGCGGGCGTAGCCGCCGTAGGTGTCAACGATGATCTTGCGGCCGGTCAGGCCGCTGTCACCCTGCGGGCCGCCCACAACAAAGCGGCCGGTGGGGTTGATGTAGTACTTGGTGTTCTCATCCAGCAGCTCGGCAGGGATGGTGGCCTTGATGACCTTCTCCATGATATCGGCCCGGAGCTGCTCCATGGTCACGCTCTCACTGTGCTGGCTGGAGATGACGACTGCATCCACGCGGATGGGCTTGTTGTTCTCGTCGTACTCCACGGTGACCTGGCTCTTGCCATCCGGGCGCAGGTAATCCAGCTCGCCGCTCTTGCGCACCTCGGTCAGCTTCTTGGCCAGCTTGTGAGCCAGGCTGATGGGCATGGGCATCAGCTCAGGGGTCTCATCGCAGGCATAGCCGAACATCATGCCCTGGTCACCGGCACCGCCCACCTGGTCGTTGGTGCCCAGTGCGATATCGGGGCTCTGGCCGTCGATGTTGGAGATAACGGCACAGGTGTCAGCGTCAAAGCCGTACTTTGCACGGGTGTAACCGATGTCGGAGATGACCTCGCGGACGATCTTCTGGAAATCGACATAGCAGCTGGTGGTGATCTCGCCCATAATGTGGACCAGACCGGTGGAAGCGCAGGTCTCGCAGGCCACGCGGGCATCGGGGTCGTGGGTCAGGATCTCGTCCAGGATGGCATCGGAGATCTGGTCGCAGATCTTGTCCGGATGTCCCTCGGTGACGGACTCAGAAGTAAACAGGTGTCTTGCCATAAATTTTGTCCTCCATGTGTGTGGTGAATCTTGCACAGCTTCATACACGTCCATCAATTGCGCAAACAAAAACGCTCAGAACCGAAGCTCTGAGCGTTTGCACTCTTATCTTTCGGTTTCCCGCAGGATTTGGCACCTTATGCTTCGCACAGGTTGTCGGGCTTCACAGGGCCTGTCCCCTCAGCCGCTCTTGATAAGTCGGTATTCAGTTGTTTTCCGAGAGATATCTTATCATCTCTTCGTCAGATTGTCAAGAAGAGTATCACTCTTTTTAGACATCTCAACGAAATTGATTAGGATTCTCCCCCAGGAGTACGCTCTTAATACCCCTTTGCCTGTTCGCCGTTCAGCAGCTTGACCGCACGGGAAGTGCCCAGACGGTCTGCGCCCAGAGCGAGGAACTTTTCCATATCCTCCACGGTGGAGATGCCGCCGGCAGCCTTGACCTTGCAGCGGCCATGCACGCCCTTGACCATCAGCTCCACATCGTGGAAGGTAGCGCCTGCGGTGGAGAAGCCGGTGCTGGTCTTGATGTAGTCAGCGCCTGCCTCGCAGACGATGTCGCACATCTTTTCTTTTTCCTCGTCGGTCAGCAGGCAGGTCTCAATGATGACCTTGAGCACCTTGTCGCCCACGGCCTGCTTCACGGCACGGATGTCCTCACGGACAGCATCGTATTCCTTGTTCTTCAGGCGGCCGATGTTGATGACCATGTCCACCTCGCAGCGCCGTTCTCAATGGCAGTCTTTGCCTCAAAGGCCTTGCTGGCGGTATCCATGGCACCCAGAGGGAAGCCCACCACGCAGCACACCGGGATGCGGCCCGCCATATACTCGACCGCCTGCTTTACATAGCAGGTGTTGATGCAGACGGATGCGGTGTGGTTGGCAATGGCCTCATCACAGATGGTCTGGATCTGGGGCCAGGTGGCCTCGGGCTTCAGCAGGGTATGATCGACATGGGAGAGGATCTCTTCACGGGTCATATTATTTTCCTCCATCAATTCTTGCTGGCACGGCGGACCTTTGCCATACCCACAGCGCTCAGGGCAATTGCCGTTACGGATGCGGTGGCACCAATGATGCCCAGAACAAGACCGGAAACCAGGAATGCAAAACCTTTCAGACCACGTTTCATAATACCGTACCTCCTAAGATGATTTGAAAACCTTCCCCGGCACAGCCAGGGAGGGTCTTGCTTACTTTTTCTTAAAGATGATCAGCTTGCTGAACACATAGTTCAGCACAATCACCAGTACATTGGAAAAGACCTTCACGGCAAGACCCCACAGTGCCTGCGCATTGTAGCGGCTGGTAACGAAGATTGCCGTGGGGCCGTCTGCACCGCCGATGACGGCAATGGCGGCAGAGCCATCCGTGACCCCCGCCGGTGTGCCTGCATAGGAGGCTGCCATCTGTATGGCCGTATCCGGGCCAAGCCAGTGGGCCACCACGCTCAGCACCCCCTGCATCAGCTCGTCCATCAGCGCTGCGCCCTGGGCCGCCAGCAGATTGCCCAGCACCAGCATAATTGCAGTGTCCAGCAGCATTGTACCCAGACGGCAGGTGACAAATGTACCAAACTCCTTTGCCATCGCCCTGCCTCTGGTCTTGCTGTTGAACACAAAGGCCCGGTTGGTGGCGTAGGCAAACAGGATGCAGAGGATGTTGTCCAGCACATTGCCCCAGCTGTTGGCGGCGGTGTAGCCGAACAGCCTGTTGAACAGGGCGTACAGCACAATATTCAGCAGGGTGGTCAGCACGCCAAAGATCAGGTAGGAGATGACCTCCCAGTGCTTTTTAAAAATTTTTATCATGGCTTTGTTAACAAAAACAGCCCCGCCGCCGTTACCCGGCAACGGGGCTGCAGTCGCATTGTGTCTGAAACTCAGCGAACCACGGACTGATTACTCAGCGTCGTCGTTCAGCAGAGCCTTCATGGACAGGCTGATGCGCTTCTTGTCGAAGTCAACATCCAGCAGCTTCACATCGACATATCGCCGACCTTCAGTGCGTCGGAGACCTTCTCAACGCGATCATTGCTGATCTCGCTGATGTGGACCAGACCGTCAACACCCGGCAGGATGCGGACGAATGCACCGAACTTGGTCAGGGACACGACCGGAGCATGGAAGGTGCTGCCGATGGGGTAGTTGTTCTTCAGCTGCTCCCAGGGGTTGTCCTCAGCCTTCTTGTAGCCCAGAGAGACCTTGTGGTTCTCGGTGTCGATGTCCTTCACATACACTTCGATGGTGTCACCAACGGAGACAACCTCGGAGGGATGCTTGATGCGGTTCCAGCTCAGCTCGCTGATGTGGCACAGGCCGTCCACACCGCCGATATCGACGAATGCACCGTAAGAGGTCAGGCTCTTGACAACGCCGGTGTAGGTCTTGCCCACCTCGACATTTGCCCAGAACTCCTCACGCTTTGCCTTGTTCTGCTCAGCGGTGACCTTGTTGATGCTGCCGACGATCTTGCGGCCGGAGCACTCGGTAACGACCAGCTGGACATGCTGGCCAACCAGAGCAGTGTAGTCCTCGTCACGGCGCATCGTGGCCTGAGAACGGGGAACGAACACCTTAACACCCTTGACGTTGACGACAACGCCGCCCTTGTTGAACTCGGTGACATCGCCCTCGACGACCTCGCCGGATTCAGCAGCTTGGCGATCTCTTCCATGCCCTTGCGAGATGCGAGCTTCTTGCGGGAGAGCTGGATAACGCCGTCCTGGTCCATAACCTTCTCGACGATGAGGTCCAGCTCATCGCCAACCTTCACCAGGTCTTCGACCTTGGCGGAGGAATCATCGGTCAGCTCGCTCAGCTTGACAAAGCCGGTCTGCTTGGCTCCGATATCCACCTGGATCTCGTTGGCAGAGATGCTGGTCACGATTCCTTTCACAATACTGCCTGCATGAACACGCTTCTCCTCGGATGCGTTCAGCATCTCCTCGAAGCTCATGCTGTCATTGATTTCTGCGCTCATACTGTTAAGTACCTCCTCAATAATAGACGATGGCGTTGAAGCCCCTGCTGTTACGCCCGCCGTTTTTACATCTGCAAACCATTCCGGCCGAAGTTCGCTCGCTGTCTCGACCGTCACGGCTTTCGTATGCTTTGCGGCGACCTGTACCAGCTTTTGGGTATTGGAAGAATGATGACCGCCAATGACAACAATGATGTCGCATTGTTGGCTGAGGTCTTCCGCTTCCTGTTGCCTCGCCCACGTCGCATTACATATTGTATCAAAAATTCGGGCGTTTGTATAGGCTTTTTTGAGAAACTCCGAACTTTCTTGCCATTTTGTTACCTGAAATGTGGTCTGTGCAACCGCAAAAATGGGCTTTTGGGGGTCAGAAGGGCCTTTCCAGGCCTTCAGCTCGTCCAGATCGCTGAACACAAATACCTCTCCCCGGGTATGGCCCACGATGCCCTGCACTTCGGGGTGGGCAGCATCACCGGCCACCAGAAGTACCGCGCCCTCGGCCTCGGCCCGGGCGGCAATGCTCTGGATCTTCTTCACAAAGGGGCAGGTGGCATCGTGGTAAACAAGGCCGCGCTGCTCCAAAGTATCATAGATGGTGCGGGGCACGCCGTGGCTGCGGATGATGACCTCGTACCCGGTGGGGATATCGTCCACGGTATCGGCCACCAGCGCACCGCGCCTTTCCATATCGGCCACCGCCTGCGGGTTATGGATCAGCGGGCCCAGCGTTGCCACCTTATGGCCCTCGTTCAGCAAATTGTAGGTCAGCTCCACCGCGCGGTTCACGCCAAAGCAGAAGCCGGCGGTTTTGGCAAGACGAATTTCCATAGCGTTTCTCCTTCTCTAAACCTCTCAGCCTCACATTCGCTCGGCAGCTCCCCTACCAGGGAGGTGTCACCGAAGGTGACGGAGAGGTTCTCACTTCAGCTGTTCCCAGGCATCCAGCAGTGCCTGCTTATTGGCCCGGAGCACCTTCATATCCCGGCGGCTCTCCATGGCGAACTGGGCGGCGGGCATCGGCTCGCCGTAGATGACGTTCACCCGGCAGAACAGCCGCATCTTCCCGTCCGGCGTATCGTAGCGGATGCGCACCGGCACTACATCCACCCCAGCCTGCGCCGCAATGACGAACAGGCCGCTCTTGGGCGGCAGGAGCCTGCCCTCTTTTTCGCGGGTGCTCGGAGATGAGCAAAGTCTCCCCCGCCCGGCAGGCCTCCACGGTCCGGTCAATGATCTCCAGCTCATCCTTAGTACCGCGCACGCAGAGCGCGCCGCTGCAGCGGAAGAACCAGGTGAGCAGGGCGTTGATCTCAAACAGCTCCTTTTTGGCAAAAACGAGCATCCGCCTGCCCCAGAACCGGCTGATGACGATGAACACCGGGTCAATGGCTGAAACGTGGTTGGGGGCAATGATGCAGCCTTTGGTCTGCACCTTGCGCAGGTTCTCGCGGCCAACGGTATGGACCGGAAGCCGATGTGGAACACCAGCCAGCCAGCGGCAGCAGTATGTAATATAGTACCATTTAATTAACCTTTTCTGCAATAATCTTTTTCATCGCCGCAAGGCTCTGCTCAAAGTTGAGATCAGAGGTATCCAGCAGCACCGCATCCCAGGCCTGTTTCAGGGGGGCGGCGGCACGGTGGGTGTCCTGATAGTCCCGCTGCTTCACATCAGCCAGCACATCCTCAAAAGCGACCTCCATGCCTTCTGCTGGTATTCCAGCCAGCGCCGTCTGGCCCGGGCTTCGGGGGCGGCGGTCAGGAAGATCTTGACAGTGGCATCCGGCAGCACCACAGTGCCGATATCCCGGCCATCCATCAGGACGTTCTGGGTCTTGGTCATGCCGCGCTGCAGCTCCAGCAGGAAGGCGCGGACTTCCGGGTTGGCACCCACGGCAGAGGCGGCCATGCCGGCCTCCTCCGTGCGGATGGCGGTGCTCACGTCCTCACCGTTCAGATAGATATGCTGCTCCCCGTCAATGCAGTCCACCCGCAGGCCGATCTCCGGCAGCAGAGTGTTGACCGCCGCATTGTCCTTCGGGTCCACGCCCTTGCGCAGGCATACAGGCCGATGGTGCGGAACATGGCACCGGTGTCCACATAGATGTAGCCCATCTCTGCGGCCAGCCGCCGCGCCAGGGTGGATTTGCCTGCCCCCGCAGGGCCGTCGATTGCAACTGAAACCATTTGATACGCTCCTTTTATAATATAAGCTTTTCTTTTATCGGTCAGTATAAACTTTACGTAATGCCAAGGGCTCCCCTCCTAGGGGAGCTGGCATCAAGCGAAGCGCAGATGACTGAGAGGTTTAGTCCAGATTCCTCGCAAAGCTCTGCGCCGTACAGAAAGCGATCTGCAGGTTGTAGCCGCCGGTATAGGCATCCACATCCAGCACCTCACCTGCAAAGTAAAGGCCAGCGCCTTCTTGCTCTGCATGGTCCTGGGGTCCACCTCCCGCACGGACACGCCGCCGGAAGTGATGACCGCATGGGCCAGGTCGCCCCGGGCATCGATGGGCACGTTCCAGTGCTTCATCAGGCGCACCAGCTCCCGCTTCTGCTCCCGGGTGATCTGGTTGGCCTTTGTGGCGGGGTCAATGCCCCAGCGCGCCACCATGACCGGCTGCATACTGGCAGGCAGCAGCTTGACCAGCGCCCCCTGGGCGGCATGGTTGGCCAGCAGGGCAAAATCCCGGGTGATGCGGTCATAAAGCTGTTCCTCGCTCAGGGCGGGCTTCAGGTCGATCTCGGCGTGGTACTTGTGCTTTTTCATATCGCCCAGATGGCTGGACGCGCTCAGGGTCAGCGGGCCGCTGATGCCAAAGTGGGTGAACAGCATCTCGCCCTGCTCCTCAAAGATGTCCTTGCCGTCCTCAAAAAGGGTCAGGGTCACATTTTTCAGGGCAAGCCCCATCATCTTTTTGCAGTCCGGGTCATGGCTGACCAGACTGACCAGACTGGGCACCGGCTCCACAAGGGTGTGCCCGGCCTGCCGGGCCAGCCGGTAGCCGTCACCGGTGGAGCCGGTGGTGGGGTAGCTCACACCGCCGGTGGCCACCAGCACGGCATCGGCCCGATATTCTTTCCCGGAAGTCCCCCGCACACCGACACACCGCAGGGCAGGCCCGGCTTTTTTCTTTTTGGGATGGCGCGGATTTTCCGGCACGGCAGGGGCGGCTTCCGGCTCCGGGGGCAGCTCTTCCAGAAGCAGCTTTTTTGCCCGTCATAGACGATCTCCGCGTCCTGTGCGTAGCGGAGCAGTGCCTGCCGGATCTCTTCGGCTTTGTCGGACACCGGGAACACCCGGCGGCCGCGCTCCACCTTCAGCTCCACGCCCAGGCTCTCAAACAGCTCCATGGTCCTGGCGGGCGGGAACGCCCCCAGCGAGGAGAACAGAAAGCGCGGATTGGTGCGGACATGGTGCAGAAACTCCTCTGCGGTGCAGTCGTTGGTCACATTGCAGCGCCCCTTGCCCGTGACCAGGATCTTCTGACCGGGCTTGTCGGTATGCTCCAGCACCGTTACCTGATGCCCCTGCCGCACAGCGGCCCCCGCCGCCATCAGCCCGGCCGCACCGGCCCCCACGATCAACACCTTTGCCATTCTGGTTCCTCCCGCAATTTACTGCCTGTCGAAATTTGTTCTAGTTTATCATACCAGAATCGGCCCGCAATTGCAATCTGCATTCCTTTGGAAAGGCACAGAAAAGCGGCAGACAGTCGCGTCTGCCGCTTGGGATCACTGCATCAGTTTTGCGGGGTCAAGATAACTGTCGTCCTGCTTCACTTCCAGGTGGATATGGCTTTCCTCGGCGCATTCACAGCTGACGCTGCCCACTTTGCCCAATGTCTGCCCGGCACTGACCGTCTCGCCCTCCTTCACCGCCGGGCTGGCCACGCCGCAGAGCCGCCAGACACGGCCCGCACTGTCCTTGATCGCCACAGTGGGCCCCAGCTGCCATCGGAACCGGCCAGCACCACCGTGCCCGCGTGGGACTCTGGACGGCAGCATCCTTTGCGCAGGCATAGTCGATGCCGTTGTGGGTGCGCCAGTCGCCCAGGGTCTTGTTGTAGACCAGCTCATCGCCGCTGTATCCATTGAGCACCCTGCCAGAGATCGGCTGCGTGGAAGCAGGCGCTGCCGAACTGCTGGCAGGCGAGGATGCACCTTGCAGCGCGGATGGTTCGCGCACCGAGCCAGAGCCAGCCTGCGGCACAGAGGAGGCCGAAGACGCACTCCGCGATGCCGAGGAGGCCACCTTGGGCACATTGCTTACACTGTTTGCGGCGGGTTCGGTCGGCCATTCCCATGTTGTTTCGTCCTCCTGTGGCGTGGTGGTGGAAAGCCCCTCATCGATGCCGGGGGCCGTGGATGTGCTGTCCGGTGTCTTCAGGCCCGAAAGGTTCTTGTCCAGCTCGTCGCGCACGGTGCGCACCGCCCAGACCCCCGCCGCCGCTGCCGCCACCAGACAGGCCAGCAGTGCCAGCGCAAACCCTTTGTCCCGCAGAAATTTCCTGATCTGTTCCATGTTCGTTACTCCAATCCGTCATGGTTTCGCTTGATTTTCTGATTGCAGTATGCGATTCCGGAACCGGGTTTATACACATTTTATAAAAAGAAAGCCCTCTCCGTCAAAGCTTGAGGCCTCGACGGAGAGGGCTGAAATACACAGATCAACTGCGGCGGCGGTTGTTGCCCATCAGGCGGACAACATACAGGAAGATGTTGATGAAGTCCAGATACAGGGTCAGCGCGCCATAGATGGAAGCCTTTTCGGCCATCTCGCATCAGCGGAGTAGTAGCTGTACATCTGCTGCAGCTTCTGGGTATCGTAAGCGGTCAGCAGCATGAACACCACCAGACCGATGCCGCAGTAGAGCACCGAGCCGCCAAAGCCGAAGCCGAACAGCATCCCCACAAAGCCGGTGATGATCATGGCAACCAGGGCCATCATCAGGCGGGGGCCCCAGCCGGTCAGGTCCTTATGAGTGGTGGTGCCGTAAACAGCCATCAGCCCGAAGTAAAGGGACGTTGCCAGCAACGCCATGATCAGGGTGCTTGCCGAGAAAACGAGGAAATAGTAGCTCAGCACCATGCCGTTGAGCAGTGCATAACCGAAAAAGGCCGCGCGGGCAGCTCCCACCGACATGGTCTGCACCCGGGAGCTCAGCACGATCACCAGCGCCAGCTCCGCAATGGTCAGCACAAGATAGAGCGAATCGACCAGATAGATGAGCGAGGTCGTCGCAGTGAGATAGGCCATGGCGAAGGTGATGAGCAGGCCGCAGGCCATCCAGCGGTAGGTGCGGGTCATATAGTCCGATGCGCTCATCGTGGGCTCCGCATAGCCGCGGTCATAATTTCTGTAATCCATTGTGGAACTCCTCCAGTCTTTTTGCCGGGGCGGGCATTCCGCCTTGCTCCGGTCTACGTTTTATAGTATACTGCATAGAAATGAACGTTTCGTGAAAAAGGCTGTGATATTGTATGTCTCTTGGACTTTATCTGCATATTCCCTACTGTTTTTCCAAATGCCGGTACTGCGATTTCTATTCTGCCCCCGGCCAGCGCGGCGTGCCCACCCAGTATGTGGATGCCCTTCTGCGAGAGCTTGCCCGGTTTGCGCCGGATGCTCCTCTTCACCCGGACACGATCTATTTTGGCGGCGGCACCCCCAGCCTGCTCTCCCTGCCGATGCCGCCCGGCTCATTGCGGCGGCAGCTCCGGCACCCGGGGCGGAGATCACGCTGGAGGCCAACCCTGAGACCGTAACCGAACAGACCCTGTGCGTTTCCGGGAAGCCGGGGTGAACCGCATCTCTTTCGGGGTACAGTCGGCCCGGGACAGCCAGCTGAAAACGCTGGGCCGCCCCCACACCGCCCGGCAGGCCCGGGCTGCCTTTGCGGCGGCACGGCGGGCAGGCTTTACCAACATCAGCGGCGACATCATGCTGGCCCTGCCCCATTATACGCAGGCCGAGTTTGACGAGACACTGGAGCTCATTGCGGAGGGCGGGGCAACGCACATCTCCGCTTACCTCTTAAAGATCGAACCGGATTCCGCCTTTGGCAGGCACCCGCCCGAGGGCCTGCCCTCCCCCGACGAAGCGGCAGACTTTTACCTCTACGCCGTGGAGCACCTGGAGCACCACGGATACCGGCAGTATGAGATCTCGAACTTTGCAAAGCCCGGCTATGAGGCAGGCACAACCTCATCTACTGGGACTGTGGGGATTACCTCGGCCTTGGCCCGGCGGCGCACTCCTGCATGGGCGGCAGACGATTCTATTACCCCGCCGACACCGAGGCCTTCCTGAACGACAAAGCAGCCCCCGTTATGGACGGAGGCTGCGGCGCAGAGGACTATCTCATTTTACAGCTGCGGCTGCGCAAGGGGCTGGATCTTGCCGCCTATAAGGCCCGCTACGGGAAGGAGTTTTCCACCGCCCAGCTCGCCTTTGTGAAAAACTGTGTAAAGTCCGGCTATGCCACCTTCGATGGCAGCACCCTTGCCCTCACCCCCGCCGGACTCATCGTGCAGAACAGCATTCTGGCGGAGCTGCTGTAAGCGGCTGTCCGGGCGTTCCCTAAGCAAGTGTCCGCTGGGGTGGGACCTGTTGCCGCAGGCAATAGGGCGGGCGATGGAATGGCCCGTTTCACTTGCGTGGGAATGACCGGACAGCCGCCCCCTGCTTACGTCAGGTCAATGACCCTCCACCCCAGCTCCCGGATGGCTTCCCGGTCATGGGTGGCCAACAGAACAGCCCGTTCGCCGCGACGCTCTTTCAGGAGCGCTGCGGCTTTTTTCATGGTCTCCGGGTCCATGCCGGTGAAGGGTTCGTCCAGCAGCAGAGTGTCGCACCCGGCCCAGAGGGCGCGGAGCAGGGCCGCACGGCGCTTCTGCCCGCCGGAAAGCTTCCGGGCAGGCAGGGCAAGCGCCTGCTCATCATATCCAAATCGTTGAAAATCCGACACGATTTGCGTTTTGTATTGTGTTTTTCCCTCCGGAAGCACCAGTTCCACGTTCTGCACGGCGGTCAGCTGCGGGCAGAGCCGATCCTCCTGAAAGACAGCGCCGACTCGGCCCACGCCCTGCACCGTGCCCGAATCCGGCGCTTCCAGCCCCATCAGGATGCGGAGCAGGGTGGTCTTGCCCCAGCCGCTGGTGCCCAGAGAATGGCAGGCTCCGCAAGGGTCAGATCCAGATCCTCAAAGAGCGTTTTTTCTCCAAAGCGTTTTGTTAATCCGCAAATTTCCAGTTTGTTAATCATTTTCTGCCACATCCTCTCCCAACACGCGGGCCACTGCCTTGTCCAGCAGGGCCAGGAACAGCTTCTCAAAGCCTGCGCTCAGCAGGATGATGACGAACGTCCAGGCGAACAGCTCCCCGGTAGAGAGTGTGATCTTTGCCCGGTAGAGGGCATCTCCGATGCTGCCATCGGGCAGGCCGATGACCTCGGCGGCCACACCGCTCTTCCAGCAGATGCCCAGCGCCACGCTGCACCCCTGCCGGAAGGCTGGCAGGATGGCGGGCAGCCAGATGGCTTTGACCCGCCGGACCAGCGGCAGGCGGAACACCTGTGCCATTTCCAGCAGCTGCACGTCCGCGCTCTCGATGCCGGTGCGCACGGCACTGTACAGCACGGGCAGGACCATCAGAAAGCTGATGAGGATGGAGAGCGACCGCCCGCTGACCCACACCAACGCCAGAATGATGAAGCTGGCCACCGGCGTGGCCTTGACCAGCTGGATGACCGGGGCCAGCAGCGTGTCCACCCAGGCCCAGCGCTCGGCGGCAGCCGCCAGCAGAACGCTGACCACCACGCCCAGCGCAAAACCCAGCAGGATATGCCCGGCGCTGAACCCCACCCGCTGCCAGAAATCGGCCTGCGGCAGCAGCTCCATCAGGTGCCCGCCGCCTGAATGGGTGACACCAGAAAGACCTCCTGCCCGATGGCCATGGCCGCCGCCTGCCAGACGGCCAGCCAGAACATGGCCGCCGCCAGCAGCCCTGTGCGGCGTTTTTTTGTCTGTTTCATTTTACCTGCTCCGTTCTCACTCAAAAAGAGCCGTGCGGCTGCACGGCTCTCCTTTTTACCGGTTTACTGAAAACTGCGCTGGACGCTTCGCCAGAACACCTGACCGGGCGTGGCCTTGGTGTAGTAGAAGTTTGCATCCGGAAGCTTGCCGCCCACTGCAGCGGGGGAAGCATCATACAGCACCTTGAGGTAGGCGTTGACATCGGCCTTCATCTCGTCCCCCACACGGTAAACGATGTTGCACTGGGGCAGCGCCTTCTGGGCAATGGCCTTTTTGGCCACCACGCCGGTCTCCTCGCAGAGAGCCGCCGTACCGGCAATATCTGTCTGGGCGGCCTTGATGCTCTTCTCGTAATCCCGCAGGAAATTTGCCACGATGTCCGGGTTCTCTTTGGCGTACTCCGTGCGGACAACGGTGACACCCGTGATGAGCTGGGTGTCACAGACCTTGTTCCACTCCTTGGTCAGGTCCAGCACCACCCGCAGGCTGCTGTCCTTCAGCTGGGCGGCGGTCACATAGGCTGGGGCAGAACGGCAATGGCATCCTTTTTGGAGGCGGCCATCTGGGCGGTCACCTCAGATGCCTCGCTGTAATACTCGATCTTCACATCCTTGTCGGGGTCCAGGCCATTCTTGGTGAGCAGGTAGCGCAGAACATACTCCGGCGTGGTGCCCTTGCCGGTGGACAGGATAGTGCGGCCCTTCAGGTCGGCAAAACTGTGGACACTGTCACCTTTTTCCACCACATAGAGCACGCCCAGCGTGTTCACAGCCATCACCTGGATGCCGCCATTGGTCTTCTGGTAAAGGGTCGCGGCCAGGTTGGCGGGGATAGCGGCCATATCCAGCTCACCCTTGATGAGCTTGGGCACGATCTCGTCCGCCGCACCGTAGAGCTGCAGGTCGTAGTGCTGGCTGGCCTTGCCGCTGCGCTCCATATCCAGCAGGTTGACCAGGCCCATAGTGGTGGGGCCCTTCAGGCCCGCAATGCGCACGCCGCTTTTTGTTTTGGCGGCAAAAGCCCCGCAGGCCAGCAGGCTGATCATCAGCGCAGCCGACAGCAGCAGGGAAGTCAATTTTTTCATCATGGTTCAGATTCCTTCCTCTCTTTGTTGTTCCAACCAGAAACAAATTTGCAAATTTGCAAAATCATTTGCTTTACGCGCTCAAGTTTACTATAATGGAGCTAAAAATACCGTTGCCCATGCAACGGAATTGCAGAAGGGCGGTGAGGGCCCGGGGAAAACCTCACGGAACTGACATGGAAAACTATCTGCCGCTGTTACAATCCACCTCTCTTTTTGCCGGGATCTCTGCCGGGGAACTGCGCCCCCTGCTCAGTGAGCTGGGGGCCTGCGTCCGCAGTTATGGCCGGGGCGAGGCGCTGGTGCAGG
>ENA-OQCP01000133-OQCP01000133.1-human-gut-metagenome-genome-assembly--contig:-NODE-133-length-29558-cov-2.057015_pt1 | contig 29558 bp, 47 predicted proteins | sample MGYA00242760_ERZ504583 | MGnify/ENA primary metagenome ERZ504583 (study PRJEB26092, sample SAMD00036308) | human gut metagenome | host: Homo sapiens | study: EMG produced TPA metagenomics assembly of...
CGGAGCCCTTGGTACCAACAATCAGTTTAATCATAGTTCTGTCCTCCTGTATTTTCCACGCCTTGCGGCGGGAGATCATTTTTTACGTTTCGGCTTTTACTTCAGCTTTGCTTCCAGCTCTGCGGTCAGGCCCTCGTAGCCGGGCTTGCCCAGCAGGGCAAACATATTCTTCTTGTAGCTTTCCACGCCGGGCTGGTTGAAGGGGTTCACGCTCAGCAGGTAGCCGCTGCAGGCGCAGGCACGCCAGAAGAAATAGATCAGGTAGCCCACATTATAAGCGGACAGGTCGTCCACCTCGATCAGCACTTCGGGCACGCCGCCGTCGGTGTGTGCCAGAATGGTGCCCTCCATGGCCTTGCGGTTGACCACGCTCATGTTCTGGTTTGCAAGGAAGTTCAGGCCGTCAAAGTTGCCCTCCAGCTCCTCAATGTAGAAGTCCTCGCGGGTGTTCTTCACATCCACATAAGTTTCAAACATGACGCGGGCGCGTCCTGCAGGAACTGGCCCATCGAGTGCAGATCGGTGGAGAAGATGCAGGAGGTGGGCATCAGGCCCTTCTGATCCTTGCCCTCGCTCTCGCCGAAGAGCTGCTTGTACCACTCGTTCATCATGGTAAAGTCAGGCTCAAAGCAGGCCAGCGTTTCCACGCTGCGGCCCTTGCGGTACAGGATATTGCGGGTCATGGCGTAGCGATAGGCATCGTTATCCATGCTCAGCTTGCCGAACTTCTCGCGGCCATCGGCAGCACCTTGCATCAGCGCATCAATGTCAATGCCGGCGCAGGCGATAGCAGAAGGCCCACGGCGGTCAGGACGGAATAACGGCCGCCGACATCATCGGGAACCACAAAGGTCGGCCAGCCCTGCTCGGTGGCCAGCTGCTTCAGCGTGCCTTTGGCGCGGTCAGTGGTAGCGTAGATACGCTTGTTGGCCTCCTCGACGCCAACGGAATCCTCCAAAAGCTTGCGCAGCACACGGAAAGCGAGGGCAGTCTCGGTGGTGGTACCGGACTTGGAGATGACATTGATGGAGAAACGCTTGCCCTTCGTCAGCTTGATGATGTCATTGAGCGCGGTCGGGCTGATGGTATTGCCGCAGAAGTAGATCTTCAGGCCGTCATCAACCTCATTGTGGTACAGGCCCTTGACGGCCTCGACCACGGCGCGGGCGCCAGATAGGAGCCGCCGATGCCGGCGACCAACAGCACATCGGAGTCAGAACGAATCTTCTGCGCGGCCTCCTTGATGCGGGCAAACTCCTCCTTGTCATAAGCAACAGGCAGGTCAAGCCAACCCAAGAAGTCATTGCCGGCACCGGTTTTGGTTTCCAGCTGCTTATGGGCCAACTCGACCTGCGGATAGATTGCCTCATATTCTTCAGGACGGATGAATTTTGTAAGATGCTTACCGTTAAAAGTAACAGCCATCTTGAACTCCTCCTTTGTTATTTTTATATCCCAATCATACCGTTTTCTGTCGGTATTGTCAAGCAAAAACCGGGGGCTTTTTTCGACTTTTTCATGAAATTTGCACAAAATCAGTTTTGCAGGATGAGGCTTTCGGCCAGTCTGCGCAGGCAGTAGCCGAAACTTAACGCTTCAGCGTCCTGCGCCGCTGTGATGGGGTAGGACTGCAGCTCAGCGCCGCCGTTTCGTATCGTCACGTGCCCCACCGTCTGCCCCGCCGCTATGGGTGCCGTCAGACTTTCGGGCAGCTCCACAACCGCCTGCAGCGTGCCGCCCTCCCCCTTCGGCATCAGGTAGCGCCCCGGTGCTGCGTAGGTCAGTGCCACCGCGTCCGTAACGCCGCGCTTGATCGGGAGGGTCTGGGGCGCATCGGCAGGCAGCTCTGCCTCGGCGCTTTCAAAGTGTGAAAACCCATAGTCCAGCAGCGTAGTGGCTGCCTGAAACCGCTCCTTGCCGGAGGCTGCACCCAGCACTACCGCAATCAGCCGCAGGCCGTCCCGCTCGGCACTGGCCGAGATGCAGACGCCCGCCTTGCCGGTCGTGCCGGTTTTCAGACCGGTGATGCCGGTATAGCTTTTCAGCAGTTTATTTGTGTTGACAAGCTGCGTAGCGCCGCCGCGCAGGGTGTCAATCCAGACGGAGCAGTAATCCCGTACCTCGCTATGGTGAAGCAGTATTTCACGGCTCATCAGAGCTACATCACGGGCGCTGGACAGATGCCCCTCTGCATCAAGGCCGCAGGCGTTGACAAAGTGGGTGTTTGTCATGCCAAGCTCTGCGGCGCGGGCATTCATCTGCTCAGCAAAAGCAGTCTCACTGCCGCCGATATATTCAGCCACCGCCACGGCGGCATCGTTGGCGCTTGAAATGCAGATCGCCTTGAGCATCTCCTTCAGCGTCATCTGTTCCCCCGCTCCAGCCAGATCTGGCTGCCGCCCATATGGTAGGCGTGTTCACTGACAGGGACAGCATCGTCAAGCCGCACCCTGCCCGCCTCCAATGCTTCAAAGGTCAGCAGCAGCGTCATGACCTTGGTGATAGAGGCAATGGGGCGGCGGTCATCGGCGTTCTTTTCATATAATACGGTGCCGGAGTCCTCATCGATCAGGATAGCCGCCGCACAGGGCAGGTCAAAATCAGCCGCCGTTGCCGGGGTGACGCCTCCGCCGAGGCGGAAAGGCGCGCAGAATCGAAAGCGCTGCCAGCATCAGGCAGAGCAGCAGAGTCACAGCACGGTTTTTCATCGCAGCACACCTCCGGCGCAAATCGCTTTGTATAAAGCTATGCGGTCATGTTCCGAATTAGTATTGCGCTTTGCTTCAGATTCCATTATAATAAATTGTATCTGTACACTCTATTGAAAGTAAAGGAATCACAAACCATGCGGGTAACTTTTTACACCTTGGGCTGCAAGGTAAACCAGAACGAGACCGGCGCGCTGGCGCAGCTGTTTGAGGAGAACGGCTACACCGTTGTCTCCAATGAGGAAAGCGCCGATGTCTATATCGTCAACAGCTGCACTGTGACAAACTTCGGCGATCAGAAAAGCCGCAAGTGGCTGCGCCGCGCCAAGCGCGAGAATCCCGGTGCCGTGACGGTGCTGACCGGGTGCTACCCGCAGGCCTTCCCCGAGGAGGCCGCCGAAATTGCCGAGGCCGATGTCGTGACCGGCTCCGCAACCGCCGCGCCATTCTGGCCGATGTACAGAAGGTGCTGGACGGCGAGACCGAGCGTGTGGTGGACATCCGCCCGCACGAAAAGGGAGAGCGGTTCGAGGAACTGCCGATGGACAAATTTGCCGAGCACACCCGCGCCTTTGTCAAGGTGGAGGACGGCTGCAACCGCCGCTGTGCCTACTGCGTGATCCCCCGCGCCCGCGGCCGGTGCGCAGCCGTGACGAGGCCAGCATACTGGACGAGCTGCGCCGCTTGGCGGATGCCGGCTACAAGGAGGTCGTGCTGACGGCCATCAGCCTGCCCAGCTACGGCACCGACAGCGGCACAAGCCTTGCAGAGTTGATTGAGAAGCGGCCGCCGTGCCCGGTATTGAGCGTATCCGTCTGGGCAGTCTGGACCCCGATATGCTGCACGATGAGGATATTCGCCGGATGGCTGCGGTGAAAAAGCTCTGCCCGCAGTTCCACCTGAGCCTGCAGAGCGGCTGTGATAAGACGCTGCGCGCGATGCGGCGCCCCTACACTACCGCGCAGTATGCCGAGATTGCTGATAAGCTGCGTGAAGCCTTCGGCGCGGAAAATGTCAGCTTTACCACCGATGTCATCGTAGGATTCCCCGGCGAGACCGAGGAGGATTTTGAAGCCAGCATGGCCTTTGTGACGGGCATGCGTTTTTTGAAGGTGCATGTGTTCCCCTACTCCCGCCGCGAGGGTACGGCAGCCTACGATTTTCCGGACCAGCTGCCCGAGCATGAGAAGGAGGCCCGCAGCCGCCGCATGACTGCCGCCGTGGAGGAGGTGCGTGCCGCTGAGGTGCGTGCCGTACAGGGCCGCACCGCCAGTGTGCTGCTGGAGACCCCACTGTCCGCCACGATGTTCACCGGCTATACGCGGCAGTATCTGCCCGTGCTGGTCAACGCGCCGGGCTGCAAGACCGGCGATATTGTAGAGGTAACACTCGGCGAATGGGACGGCAAGCGCTGCCGTGCAGCGATTGTGTAAACCATGTAGCTGTAGGAGATGATGCTCGCATAGACCCCTGCAAATTCAGTATGCCGCCATGCAGCAAAAAGAAATCTACCCACGCGCAGGAAAATTTCTGGATTTTGCAGGGATTTTCCTGCTTTTTTGTTGCCTGCCTCTTGCAATAAATACGGTTTTTTGGTAAAATTTTAACAGGAGCGGGTTTGCCCGCCGACAAGTCACTTTTGTAGCAAACGGAGCAATTAAAAAGGAGCAAAAACAATGAGAGGCATTTATACACCCGTAACGGATATCCGTCGTAAGGTGTTCACTGAGGTTGCCCGCATGGCCTATGAGGTCAACGAGCTTTCCGATTACGAGAAGCTGATGCGTGAGCTGCCCTTCAAAATTATTCCCGGTGAGGAAAAGTCCCTGCGCAGCAGCATCTTTCTGGAGAGAGCTATCATCTCTGAGCGCGTCCGTCTGGCCATGGGCATGTCCCTGCGCCCGCTGGACGAGAGCGTCCCTGCCAGCGAGGGCTTGGAGCACAGCGTCATCGCCGACAAGTACTACGAGCCGCCGCTGATCAATGTTATCAAGTTCGCCTGCAACGCCTGCCCGGAGAAGATCATCAAGGTCACGGCCATGTGTCAGGGCTGCCTTGCTCACCCCTGTCAGGAGGTCTGCCCGAAGCATGCCATCAGCTTCCGCAACGGCAAGAGCCACATCGACCAGAGCCTCTGCGTCAAGTGCGGCCGCTGCGTCAACAGCTGCCCTTACAGCGCCATTGTTAAGACCGAGCGTCCCTGCGCTGCGGCCTGCGGCATGGGTGCCATCCACTCCGATGCACACGGCCGTGCGAGATTGACTACGATAAGTGCGTTTCCTGCGGCATGTGTCTTGTCAACTGCCCGTTCGGCGCCATCGTTGACAAGGGCCAGATCTTCCAGCTGATCCAGTCCATCAAGCGCGGCGATGAGGTTGTTGCTATCGTTGCCCCCGCTTTCATCAACCAGTTCCCCGGCATGACCCCCTCCAAGCTGAAGGAAGCCATGCGTCAGCTGGGCTTTGCCGATGTGGACGAGGTTGCCATCGGTGCTGACCTTTGCACCATCGACGAGGCCAAGGACTTTATGGAAGAGGTCCCCGGCAAGATCCCGTTCATGGTACGTCCTGCTGCCCGGCCTGGAGCGTTATGGCCAAGAAGCTCTTCCCCGAGCAGGCCGAGTGCATCAGCATGGCCATGACCCCCATGGTGCTGACCGCCCGCCTCATCAAGAAGGAAAAGCCCAACGCCCGCATCTGCTTCGTCGGCCCCTGCGCCGCCAAGAAGCTGGAGGCCAGCCGCCGCTCCGTCCGCAGTGAGGTCGACTTCGTTCTGACCTTTGAGGAACTGATGGGCCTGTTTGAGGCCAAGTCAGTTGACTTTGCTCCCTGCCTGACAACCCGGCAGACGCCTTCAACAATGCCAGTGCCGATGCCCGCGGCTTTGCTGCCTCCGGCGGCGTTGCGCAGGCCGTTGTGAACGCCATCAAAAAGATGGATCCCGACCGCGAGGTCAAGGTCATGAGCGCACAGGGTCTGGCCGACTGCAAAAAGATGATGATGATGGCCAAGGCCGGCAAGTACAACGGTTACCTACTGGAGGGTATGGCCTGCCCCGGCGGCTGCATTGCCGGTGCCGGTACGCTGGCTGACCCCGCCAAGAGCGTTGCCATGCTGAACAAGTACAAGAACGAAGCCAGCATGAAGGTTGCCACCGAGACCCCGTATCAGGATTCTCTCAACCTGCTGCACTACTAATTTATAAATAGCAAACGCTGTGGAGTGATTCGCTCCACAGGGCGTTGTTTTACAAAAAATTATTTATGGTATTTCATTCCCGCATTGATCGTGCAGGCGCGGTAGAGCTGTTCCGTCAAGACAAGGCGGGCAAGCTGGTGAGGCAGCGTGATGCGCCCCAGACTGATGCGTGCCTGCGCCGCGCGCTTAACACTGTCGTCCAGCCCGTGGGAGGAGCCGATGACAAAGGCCATATCCCCTGCACCGCTCATGGCACGGTCGGCGATCATAGCAGCCAGATCCTCACTCGACACCTGTTTGCCCTCCACACAGAGCGCGACAAGATACACGCCCTTGCGCACCGATGCAAGGATGGCCTCGCCCTCCTTCTGCAGGGCTTTGGCTATCTGCTTATCGCTGGCATTTTTGTCCGCGATCTGTACCTCCGGCAACTCCACGATGCGGAAGTTGCAGAAGCCGCCCAATCGTTTCTGGTACTCGGCCACACCGGCCGCAAAGTAGGCGGCGTTCATCTTGCCGATACAGATCAAATCAATATTTTGCATGGTAGCCCCCTTAAAACTCGATGTACGGGCTTACCTCGTTGCGGGACTGCGTCTGGATCAGCACATCCCGTCCCGGCTGTATGCCCGCCGCAAGCAGCACATTGTACACGGTGGTCATCACCAGCTCAGGCGAATTATTCGTCTGGCTCAGGTGGCACAGTGCGAATTTCTTACAGCCGTCCTGAATGAGATCCAGAATTTCCGCTGCGCAGGCCTTGTTGTCAAGGTGGCCGCGGTCACTGGCGATGCGCACCTTCAGATAATAGGGGTACGGCCCGCCGTGCAGGCTGAAGGCATCATAGTTTGCCTCAAGCGCCACAAGGTCACAGCCCATCAGCTTGTCCTGCACCACCGGTGTCAAATAGCCGAGGTCTGTTGCCAGTGCCATGACATGACCGTCCGCCGTGCGGATGCGATAGCCGCAGCAGGGCACATCATGGCTGGTGGGAAAGCTTGTCACCGTGAAATCACCGATTTCCAGCGTCTGGCCGTCCACGGGAACGGCGTCCACTGCCGGCGGGATTGTACCGCGTGAGGCAAGCGTGTCCAGCGTGTCGGCGCAGCGTACAGCGGGATAGGGTGCTTTTTCAGAAAGGTATCGAGTCCGGAAACATGGTCAGAATGCTCATGGGTGATCAGGATGCCCACACAGTCACTGACCGCCAGACCGAGGGATTTCAAGGCTGTAAGGGTCGTGCGGCAGCTTTTGCCCATATCAATAAGCAGATATTGCTGACCGCAGCGGACAAGCCCGCAGTTTCCGGAGGAGCCTGAATACAGGGTGGTGAAATATGCCATTTATTCTTCCTAACGCTTTCCATAAAAATTGGGCCGCCAGAAAGCGGCCCAAAGTGCTTTTACATTGCCCGGCTCACAGCGTTGGCCGGAATCTCGACGCGGCGGATGTCCGCCCCCAGTGCCTGCAGCTTCTCTACGATGTTCTCGTAGCCGCGCTCGATGTGAATCTTTCGTCGACCTCGCTGACACCGTTGGCGGCAAGGGCGGCCATAACCATGGCAGCACCGGCCCGCAAATCGGTTGCGCGCAGCGGCGCGGGGTGCAGCTCACGCACGCCTCAATGACGGCCACCTGACCGTCCACCTGAATGTTAGCCCCCATGTGGACCAGTTCATCCACATAGCGGAAGCGGTTCTCCCAGATGCCCTCCGTCACGATGGAGGTACCCTTTGCCAGCGTCAGCAGCGCCGTCATAAGAGGCTGCATATCCGTTGGGAAACCGGGATGCGGCATCGTCTTGAGCTTGAGCGGCTTCAGCTCTCCGCTGCGGGTGATGCGCAATGCATCGTCAAATTCTTCGATCTCACAGCCTGCAGCCCGCAGTTTGGCCGTAATAGGCTCCATGTGCTTGGGGATGACATTGTGCAGCATGATGTCACCCTTTGTGATGGCGGCGGCCACCATATAGCTGCCTGCCTCGATCTGGTCAGGAATGATGGAATAGTTGCAGCCATGCATCTGTTTGACGCCGTGGACCTTAATGACATCGGTACCGGCGCCGTGTACATCAGCACCCATCATGTTCAGGAAGTTGGCAAGATCCACGATATGCGGCTCACGCGCAACATTTTCAAGGACAGTCGTGCCCTCGGCCAGCACGGCAGCCAGCATGGCATTCATCGTGGCGCCAACAGAAACCGTGTCGAAAAAGACATGTGCGCCTGTCAGATGCTCAGCCTTGACATGAATCTGGCCGTACTCAACGGAATCCTCTGCCCCGAAGGCGGTAAAGGCCTTGAGATGCTGGTCAATGGGGCGCGGGCCAAGATTGCAGCCGCCCGGCATGGCAACCTGACCGGAGCCGAAGCGCCCGAGCAGCGCGCCCAGAAAATAGTAGCTGGCGCGCATCTGGCGGGACAGCTCGTTCGATACCTCGGTACATTCCAGATGGGTCGTATCGATCTCATAGGTACTGCGGCTGACCATGCGGATATTGGCACCCAGCTCGCTTAAATCTGCAGGGATGCCATCACATCGCTGATGCAGGCAGATTTTCAATCAGGCATTTTCCGCCTGCCAAAATCGTGGCGGGCAGTATTGCAACCGCGGCGTTCTTTGCGCCGCCAATGTTGACATCGCCAACCAGCGGCTTCCCTCCGCGAATAACATATTTCTCCAAGTGTAGCTCTCCTTTGTGCGGCGGTCTGTCCGACCCTCATTGCAGGGCAAACCTATAGTACACACTTTCCTAGATTATACAACATTTTGCGATGGTTGAAAAGTCCTGTTCTATATATTTGCAATAAATTTGTAAAATCGTACAAGTTGCAGGCCCGGCGGTGAAAGCTTTTTACAGAATCACATACCCGGGAACAGGGTGTAAGCACTGAACAAAACACCGTTACGGAGCATCTCAAAGTGGCAGTGGTTACCGGTGGAGTTGCCGGTAGAGCCGACATAGCCGATGGTCTGACCCTGCGTGACAGCCTGCCCCTGCGTGACCGCGATCTCGGACATATGGCCGTACAGCGTTTTGTAGCCGTTGCCGTGGTCGATCTCGACGTAGTTGCCGTAGGAGTAATGCCAGCCGCTGCAATGACCGTGCCGGAGTCGGAGGCGATGATCGGCGTGTGGTAGGCAGCGCAGATGTCCGCGCCGCGGTGTCCGCCCGGAAGGCTTGCCCAGCGGCTGACATACTTGTAGCCCGGCACCGGCCAGATGAAGGAGCCGGAGCCGATCTTGGCAACCATGCCGCTCTTCAGCTTCGTGCCGGTCACGGTAATTTTCGGCGTGGCGGCCTGCAGCACATTGTAGGCCACAGCCTGACGGTCCGTCACGGTCCCGTCGATCATCGTGGTCTCATAGGTAATCTCCTCCGAGCCGTCAACACCCTCCTGCAGCGTCACGACCTTGCCGAAATCGTACTGGTCAGACTCAGAATTCTGGGTGTCATAGGGGATCGGAACCGTCTCGGTATCGCGGCGCACGACCTTGACCTTGATCAGCTCGGCCGAGGAGGCACCGGTCAGCAGAACAGTACCCTCCGGAATTTCCTGATCCAGCGTCAGCAGCTCCGGGTTCATCTGCGCCAGAGAGTCAAAGGAAACACCGGTCGTATAGACAACGCTCTGCACCGTATCCCCCTCCACGGCCGTGTAGGTGTGGATACCGCCGCCCTCCGTCAGGGCGCTGATAACATCGGCATAAGAGCTGATGGATTTCTGCAGATAAACGCCGTCCACAAGGCGGATGTTGTGCGCAAAGGCGGTGTAGACATTGCTGTCCATCGAATCCTCAAACGGTGCCTTTACATTCTCAAGATAGGTGCGCAGATGGTCACCCTCAGTCGTGACATAGAGCAGCTGATCGTCCACATAGACGGCCGTGCCGTTGATGATCTCATCGCTGGCGGTGCGCAGGATGGCGTTTGCAATCTCGCTCTCGGTCATCGTCTGACCGCCGATAGCCAGCGTATAGGTCGGGTAAACATCCCAGTTTGTATCCGCCGCATCGGAGCCGGCGGCCTGCAGCATACGCTTGGCCGTATTGATACGGGACTGCACATCCTCGCGGGCGTTCAAACACCTGCTCGCTCTCCACAGCACCGACATGCTCGCCGTCCACTTGAACATTCAGCACAAAATGCAGACCAAGACCGCCGCGCACAACGACCACAAGCGCCGCCGCTGCCACAGCGGGCAGTATGTAGGTAATAGCGTTCCACAGAAGGACCGAATACTTACGGATACCGCTGGCCAGATAGCGTGCCTTGGCTGCGCGTACCTCCCCGGCACCGCTGTCCTCCAACTGCGCAGGCAGCTCATGTATATGGCGGATGCCCGATGCAATGCGAACAAAGGGGCCGGCCAGATCTTCGATCAGGGTGATCAGCCGATCAGGATCGGGCGCAATACGATCAGAAGCAGATTCAGCACAGTATCCGCGATGCCGCGCACCACAGTGCTGACCTTACGGCGGACACACACACCGACATACTCGACCCAGAAGCCGACCATGTACAGCATGTCGCCGATCGCATTCCGGCGGTTGAGATCTTTCATATATTGGGAGGCTTTGCGGCGGTTTTCACTGCGCTTTTTCTCCTGATTGGTATGCGCAAAACGCTCGGCCGGCTTATCCGCCGTCTCGATGCGGTTTTCTTTTTCAGTTTGCGTGGGATTCAAAATACGGAAGCTCCTTTCCGTGTGAAGCGGTTTTGCAGCCCTCACTCACAGGGCAGCTGCGTCAGGATCCAGCCCTGCAGCAGGTTTTCAGCTTCGGCCAGTGCGGTCATATCGGCAGGCAGTGCGCTCTCGACCCGGACGATTTTTGCTGTCAGCGGGTGTGCAAAGCAGATGATTCCGCAGTGCAGCGCATGGCGGGCAATCATTTTATCCGAGCCGCCGTAGAGAGAATCGCCTGCCAGCGGGTGGCCGATGTGGGCCATGTGTACCCGGATCTGGTGGGTGCGGCCGGTGCGCGGTATGCAGGCAACCAGACTGTGGCCGTGCCCTGCAGCCAAGACCGTGTATTCGGTCAGGCTGTACTTACCGTCCGCGCGCACGCAGCGGCCGATGATCGAATCACCGCGCCGCGCAATGGGGGCCTCGATACGGCCCGGACCGAGCGGCATCGTGCCTCCACGATCGCAAGATAGCATTTACGGGCGCTGCCTGCCAGCAGCGGGGCAGCAAAAGCGTTCTGCGCGCAGAGCACCAGTCCGCTTGTGTTTTTATCAATGCGGTTTACAGGACGGAAAATACCGTCCTTCCCCTGCTGATGCAGCCGGTACAGCCAGCCGTTGGCCAGCGTGCGTCCGGGTAATTCAGTGTGGGGTGTACGGCAATGCCGGCCGGCTTGTCCAGCACGGCGGCAAACGCATCCTCATAGGCAACGGAAAACGGCACAGGCTGCGGTACAACGCTTGTCTCCCGCTCTGGTGGGAGCGCGAAGCGGATACACTGGCCGGTATGCACCGGCTCATTCGTGCGGATGGCGCGGTCATCGGCAAAAAAGCCGTCCCCGTCATACTTGACGGATTTGATCAGCCCGGCCGTATCTCCCTGCATCCGCAGAAAGAGCCCCAGCCGGCAGCCATCGTTTTCCGGCGGCACGGTATAGCGCAAAACGGTCACAGTGCCGCCCTCCTTAAAGCCTACTTGCGGGTATTATACCACAAAACCGCGCCGTATGCAAATCCCAATGTATGGAATGGTGCGCGCAAAAAATCGGCACAGCAAAAAACAGCTCTCCCTCAGGAGAGCTGTCCGTGTTATTTTTGTGATTGTTTAAGTTCTGCTGCCCGCTCCAGCACCGGCTTGAGGTATTGCCCGGTAAAGGAGTCGGGGTTTTGCGCGACCTCCTCCGGGGTGCCGGTGGCCACGATGGTACCGCCGCCGCTGCCGCCTCCGGGCCGAGGTCAATGATATAGTCCGCGCGCTTGATGACATCGAGGTTATGCTCGATCACGATGACCGTGTTGCCTGCATCGACCAGCTTATCCAGCACCTTGACAAGGCGGTGAACATCCGCCACATGCAGACCAGTGGTGGGCTCGTCCAGAATATAGACGGTCTGGCCGGTATCACGGCGGGCCAGCTCATTGGCAAGCTTGACGCGCTGGGCTTCGCCGCCCGAAAGCGTTGTGGCTGCCTGTCCTAACTGAATATAACCCAGACCGACCTCCTGCAGCGTCTGCAGCTTGCGTGCGATCTTCGGGATATTGGCGAAGAATACGCAGGCCTCCTCCACCGTCATGTCCAGCACATCGGAGATATTCTTATCCTTGTACTTGACCTCAAGTGTTTCGCGGTTGTAGCGCTTGCCCTTGCAGACATCGCAGGGCACATAAATATCAGGCAGGAAGTGCATCTCAATGGTCAGGATGCCGCCGCCCTCGCAGGCCTCGCACCGGCCGCCCTTGACATTGAAGCTGAACCGCCCCGGGCCATAGCCGCGCATCTTGGCGTCCTGCGTATTGGCAAACAGGCTGCGGATGTCCCCGAACACGCCGGTATAGGTAGCCGGGTTGGAGCGCGGGGTGCGCCCGATGGGCGACTGGTCAATGCCGATGACCTTATCGACCCACTCCATGCCCTGAACCTCCTCACATTGGCCGGGGCGGCTGCGGGCACCATTGAGTGAGGCTGCCAGCGTTTTATACAGGATCTCATTGACAAGGGTGGACTTGCCGGAGCCGGACACACCCGTGACACAGATCATCTTGCCCAGCGGAAAATCCACCGTGATGTCCTGCAGGTTATTCTCGTGTGCCTTGACGATGCGCAGGAATTTCCCGTTGCCGGGGCGCCGCGCTTCGGGAACCTCGACATATTTGCGGCCCGAGAGGTATGCACCGGTGATACTGCGCTTGACCTTGCAGATATCCGCCACGCTGCCGGCGGCTACGATCTCACCGCCGTGGACGCCGCACCGGGGCCGACATCCACAATATAATCCGCCTGGCGCATCGTATCCTCGTCATGCTCCACCACGATCAGGGTGTTGCCAAGTCGCGCAGACGCTTCATCGTGGCGATCAGCTTATCATTGTCACGCTGGTGCAGGCCGATGCTCGGCTCATCCAGCACATACAGCACACCGGTCAGGGCACTGCCGATCTGGGTTGCCAGACGGATACGCTGGCTCTCACCGCCGGACAGGGATGCTGCACCGCGGGAGAGCGTCAGGTAGCCAAGGCCCACACTTTTCAGAAAGCCAAGCCGCTCCTTCACCTCTTTAAAGATCGGCGCACCGATCATCTCATCGCGGGCGCTGACCTTGGCCGTGCTGATAAACTCCAGCTCCTCGTTGACACTTTTCTCACAGAAGTCAGAGATATTGATGCCGCCCACCGTGACAGCCAGGCTGGTCGGCTTCAGGCGGCGGCCGTGGCAGGCGGGCAAACCTCGCTGGACATGACGAGGGCGATTTCTTCCTTGACCCACTCGCTGCTTGTCTCGCGGAAGCGGCGCTCAAGGTTGGGGACGATGCCTCAAACTGGTTGTAGTAGGTGCCGGAGCCGAACATGCTCTCACGCTGCATCTCGATGCGCTCCTCACCGGTGCCGTACAGCAGGGCATGCAGAGCCTCCTTGCTGAAATCCTTGATGGGAGTATCGAGCGTAAAGCCGTACCGCTTGCCGAGTGCGTTGTAGGTCATCTCGGAGATCGAACCCTCGGCATAATACCAGCCGCTGGCCTTGATAGCGCTTTCACGGATGGACTTGCGCTTGTCGGGAATGACGCGGGCGGGGTCCACCTTCATAAAGGTGCCAAGGCCGGTGCATTTCTCGCAGGCACCAAAGGGGTTGTTGAAGCTGAACATCCGGGGGGTCAGCTCCTCGACCGAGACACCATGCTCAGGGCAGGCATAGCTCTGGCTGAACATCATCGGCTCGCCGCCGATGACATCAATAACGACCAGTCCGTTGGCCTGCGCCAGCGCGGTCTCGATGGAATCAGCCAGACGGCCGCGGACCGTATCGTTGATAACAAGGCGGTCTACCACGATTTCGACCGTGTGCTTGATGTTCTTTTCGAGGCTGATTTTCTCGCTCAGATCGTACATATTGCCGTCGATCCGCACGCGGCAAAGCCGGCGCGGCGGGCCGCATCCAGCTCCTTTGCCTGCGTACCTTGCGGGCACGCACGACCGGGGCCAGCACCTGAAAGCGGGTACGCTCCGGCAGCTTCAGCACCTCGTCCACCATCTCGTCCACAGTCTGCTGTGTGATCTCGCGTCCGCAGATGGGGCAATGCGGCACACCGATGCGGGCGTACATCAGGCGCAGGTAGTCATAGATCTCGGTCACCGTGCCCACGGTAGAGCGCGGGTTATGGCTTGTGGTCTTTTGGTCGATTGAGATGGCCGGGGAAAGGCCGGTGATCTCATCCACATCCGGCTTTTCCATCTGCCCCAGAAACTGGCGGGCGTAGCTGGAAAGGCTTTCCATATAGCGGCGCTGACCATCCGCAAAGATCGTGTCAAAGGCAAGGCTCGACTTGCCGGAGCCGGACAGACCGGTCATGACGATCAGCTTGTCACGCGGCAGCGTCAGGTCAACATTTTTCAGGTTATGCTCCTCGCGCCCTTGATGACAATGCGGTTGTTCGGGTCGATCTTGATTTTTGAATTGCGTTTTGCAGGCGTTTTTTCGGGTACGGTACTCAATTTACTTTTTCCTCCTGCCCTTTCGTGTTTTGGCAGCGGCTCTGCGCTCGCTGGTGTCAGCCGCGGTGGGGTCCTCGCCTCGTTCCAGACGCTGGATCTCATCGCGCAGCTGGGCGGCCAGCTCGAACTGCAGCAGGCGGGCGGCCTCCTTCATCTCCTTGGTCAGCCGCTCAATGGTCTGCTGACGCTCGGCGCGGCTCATACGGTGCTGGCGCATCCGCTTGTTTTCCTCGCTCATGCTGATTTCCAGCCCGTCGCCGATGGCCTTGACGATGGTTTTGGGCGTGATGCCGTGTTCTTTGTTGTATGCGTCCTGAATCGCGCGGCGGCGCTCGGTCTCGGTAATAGCACGCTCCATGCTGGGTGTCACTTCATCGGCGTACATCAGCACTACGCCGTTTGCGTTGCGGGCTGCACGGCCGATGGTCTGGATCAGGCTTGTCTCGCTGCGCAGGAAGCCCTCCTTGTCGGCATCGAGGATCGCAATCAGCGAAACCTCCGGCAGGTCAAGTCCCTCGCGCAGCAGATTGATGCCTACGATCACATCAATGGCACCGATGCGCAGATCCTTGATGATCTCCATTCGTTCAAAGGTATCCACCTCATGGTGCATATATTTGGTTTTGACGCCATGTTCCTCCAGATAATCGGTCAGGTCCTCGGCCATCTTGACGGTCAGTGTTGTGACCAGAGCGCGCTCACCGCGTTCAATGCGGGTGCGTATCTCGCCCAGCAGATCCTCGATCTGACCATCGATTGGGCGCACCATGATGACCGGGTCGAGCAGGCCGGTCGGACGGATGACCTGCTCTGCCACACGGCTGGAATGCTGACGCTCGTATTCGCCCGGCGTGGCGGAGACAAATATCTTTTGATGAATCTTTGCCTCAAATTCCTCAAATTTCAGCGGGCGGTTGTCAAAGGCGGACGGCAGACGGAAGCCGTATTCCACCAGCGTTTTTTTGCGGCTGTAGTCACCGCCGAACATGCCGCGCACCTGAGGCAGCATGACATGGCTCTCATCGACCATCAAAAGGAAATCATCCGGGAAATAATCCAGCAGCGTTGTCGGGGTCGAGCCCGGCGCACGGCCGGACAGCACGGCAGAGTAGTTCTCGATACCCTTGCACATGCCCACCTCCTGCAGCATCTCCATATCATAGTTGGTGCGCTGCTGGATGCGCTGGGCCTCCAGCAGCTTGCCCTCCTCGGTGAATTTTTGGACCTGCTGCTCCATCTCTGTGCGGATCTTTTTCAATCCCTCCTGCATCTTTTCGGGACCGACGATATAGTGGCTGGCCGGGAAGATAGCCACATGGCGCACCACATTTTTATGCTCGCCCGTCAGTGGGTCAAATTCAATGATGCGGTCGATCTCGTCGCCAAAGAACTCTACCCGGATGGCGTACTCGTCGTTGTAGGCCAGATGAATGTCCACCGTATCCCCTTTTACGCGGAATTTGTTGCGGATGAAGTTCATATCATTGCGCTCATACTGCAGCTTGACCAGTCGGCTGCAAAGTACATCACGCTCCATCTGCATACCGGGGCGCAGACTGATGACCATGCTGCGGTAGTCAATGGGGTCGCCCAGCGAGTATATGCAGGATACCGATGCCACAATAATGACATTGCGCCGCTCCGACAGTGCGGCTGTAGCCGAGTGGCGCAGGCGGTCGATCTCGTCATTGATGGCGCTGTCCTTCTCTATATAGGTGTCGGTGGAAGGGATATAAGCCTCTGGCTGGTAGTAGTCATAGTAGGAGACAAAATACTCCACCGCATCGTCCGGGAAAAGCTGCGCATCTCGGTACAGATCTGGCTTGCCAGAGTTTTATTGGGCTCCAGAATCAGCGTGGGGCGGTTGCACCGTGCAATGATGTTCGCCATTGTGAAGGTCTTGCCCGAGCCTGTGACACCCAGCAGTGTCTGAGCGCTGTCGCCCTCCTCGATTCCCTGCACCAAAGCCTCGATTGCCTGTGCTGATCGCCGGTCGGCCGGAACGGTGCCTGTAAATGAAACTGCTGCTCTTCCATAGCGCATCCTTTCGTGTACAACAATTAGTTGTATGCTGATTATAGCACGGCATTTTTTACATGTAAAGCCCCCTGTCCATATTTTGTACGCAGGGGGCCAGAAAATGCGCCCTGCCGGTTTGGGCGGCAGCGCGGGGCAGGTATCATGCTGTGAGGTTAAGGGCGTTATCGGCTTGCGGCTTGCACAACGCCGCCGTCCGCACGGTATTCCGGCAGGCTGCCGCGCATGAGCATCGAGCAGGCATCCTCCCCCGCCACAATAATATGGTCGATGATCGTAAAGCCAAGCTGACCTGTGACCTCCATGATGCGGTAGGTTGTCAGGCGGTCGGCCTCCGATGCAGCGCCAGCCGGAGGGATGATTATGGGCCAGAATCCCGCAGGTCGAGTTGGTGCGCGCCACGGCCCGCAGCAGCTTGCGGGTGTCAACCGTAACACGGTTTGGTACCCCCTCGGCAATGCGCAGGTCCTGCATGGGGCGGCAGGCATCATCAGCAGGATCAGATAGAGCTGTTCATTCTGGATACCGCGGAACAACGGCTTGACATATTCAATGGCCGACTCTGCCTTGCGCAGCGACTGGCGGGTGACGCGCTTTTTCAAGGTATAATAGCGGCTGTACGCCATGACGGTCGAGATCAGATGGGCGCTTTTGGGGCCGATGCCATCTACTGCGCCAGTTCCTCCGGCTCAGCCTCCATGACCTTGCAGAAATCACCGAAATGCTCGATCAGGCGGTGTGCCAGTTCATTGGTATCCATGCGCGGGATAGAAAGGTACAGCAGATATTCCAGCGCTTCATGCTCCGCCAAGCTTTCCAAGCCATCGCGCTCCACGCGGGCCTGCATCCGCGCGCGGTGGTTTTCGTGCAGGTTGCTCGCTGCCATTTTTTCTCATCCCCTGTCTTTACCTTTTACTGATTTTATTATATACTCTATAAAGGCGTTTGCCAACCATTTTATCAAGTAGAATCCCGAATAATTCCAAAGCCATACCGCAGCGCGGAATTGTGCGGGCTGTTTTATGAGCATAGTGAGGATACGATGAAAAGTTTTACCGCAGGACCGAATGAGAACGGCGTTCGTCTGAGCCGTTTTGTCGAGGGTGTGACCAAGGACATGCCCCGCAGCATGATGTACAAGGCGTTCCGCAACAAGCGCATCAAGTCAACGGCAAGCGTGCCGAGCCTGACACTCGGCTGCAGGCCGGTGACCTGATCGAGATGTATATCAATGATGAGTTTTTCCCGGCGGGCGGCACTGCAGTAAAAGAGTCCAAGCCGCCCAAAAAGCAGCCCTCTGTTACGGTGGTGTATGAGGATGACAACTTTGCCGTGCTGTACAAGCCTGCCCATCTGCTCTGCCACAGCGACCGCACCGGTGACCCCAATCTTGTTGATGCCTTTGCAGCGTATCTGGAAAGCAAGGGTGAATATGACCCCCGCGCCGAAAAGCGGTTTGCACCGGCGCTCTGCAACCGCCTTGACCGTGGCACCGAGGGCTGGTGCTGGCAGCCAAAAGCTACACCGCGCTGCGGGATCTGAACGCCATCATCCGCGATGATATGATGCGCAAGGAATATCTGACTATCACGGTGGGCGCGCCGCCGCAGGGCCGCTTTATAGCGTGGCTGCAGCACAGTGAAAAAGGCAACAAAGTGCGCATCCATGCGCGGGAGAGCGAGGGCTATAAGCAGATCATCACGGAGGTTACGGTGATTCGTCAGGCGGGTCCCTTTGCGCTCTGCCGTATCGGGCTGATTACGGGACGCACCCACCAGATCCGTGCGCATCTCGCGTATCTGGGCCACCCTGTGCTTGGCGACATCAAGTACGGCAACCGCAAGATGAACGAGCGTACCGGCCTTAAAACGCAGGCGCTCTGTGCCCAGCGGCTCACCTTTGGGCGCATTCCGGAGGAGAACACACTGCACTACCTCTCCGGAAAGGTCATCAAGCTGAATGACCCTGAGATCGTCAGAACCTTTGACCGCCTGACGGCGGAGCGGTAATACGCCGCGCCATTATTTAAAAGAAAAATGCCGGGCCGTCCCCACTTCAGGGAGACGGCCCGGCAACTTTTTATGCCAGAACGAAATGGTATACCAGAGAAAGCGCTACGATCAGTGCGCAGGTGATGGCCGTGATAGGCGGTGCCAGACGAATGATGCGCTCTGCCATGACATCATCCTCGCTGGTCTCGTCGTCATCGGCGTAGCGACCGCGCTTCTTGGACTTTTTGCGGTCCTCGTAATCGTCATCATCGTCATAATCCAGATCCTCGGAATCGAACATCTGGTGCCCTCATCATCGTCCTCATCGTCAAACAGACGGCCCTTGGGGCATAACGGCGCACACGCTCGGCCTCCTCGTCCTCATCGTCCTCGGACTGCGGCTCAAAGGCAGCGGTAGCCTGCTCGGGCTCATAGGCCTGCTGCGGCGGGATCTCCTGCTGGCCGGTGATGGCGGCCTGCACAGCAGCTGCCGTGGCACGCGGATCGCTGGCGGCCGGGGTCGGCTGTACCTGAGGCTGGGGCGCTACACTGCTGGCAACAGAATTAACCTCCTGCTGCTGGCGCTCCACCGCCTGACGAGCCTCCTCCAGAATGGAGGTCAGCGTAGCCTTGATGGAGGCGCGGTCACCGCCGCACTCCGAGCAGACGGTGGTGTTTTCCTCATTGGGATGGAACGCGCCGCAGGCGCAGAACCAGCCGTACTCGTTATCCTGGGGTACGCAGGTCAGCTGGGCATTGCCGGTGCGCTGCTGCAGCGTCTTGGCAATGGAGCCGGGCAGTACACGGGGCAGGTTGAGGCGCACACGCTTATAGCTGCGCAGGTCAACGCCGCGGCCGTTCAGGAAGGCGCGGTCCTGCTCGACCTCAACGCTGGAGACCGGCGTATCGCTGACATAAACGGCATCATCACTGCCGAACACAGCGCCGGGCTGGGCGTGAGCTGCTCATAGTAGAAGTCATCCTCACACAGGACCTGACCTGCGGCATCCTTGCATTTGAAGTGGACAACCAGACCGGTCAGCGGCTCGGTGCCGACATTCTTGAAGGTCAGGCAGACTGCGACCTCGCCGGTCATATCGCCTTTCAGCAGTTCGACACGCACGAACTGCACCGGGCTGCCAGCCGTGTAATAGTTTGCGCGGGACTGCGCCATCAGGGTAAAATTCTGATCCATAGTTTACACCTACTCTTTACTCTTGCGTGTCGGGCTGGGCATTGTCCGGCTCGGCAGGCTGCGGGGTTGCGGGTTGTTCGGCAGGCTGCACAGGTTCTGCATTTTCCGGCGCAGGTGCTTCGGGCTTGGCGGTCTCACCGCTGGCGATGTCATAGGGCGGCAGGTCCCGCCCTCCATCAGCGTCTTGAACTCCTCGCCGCTGATCTTCTCGCGCTCCATCAGGACGCCTGCCACCTTGTGCAGTTCGTCCATGTGCTCGGTCAGGGTGCGGCGGGCCGTCTCATAGGCTCATCCACAATATCGCGGATCTCGTTGTCGATTTCGGAGGCGATGGCCTCGGAATAGCCCTTTCCCTGACCGAAATCACGGCCCAGGAAGGTCTCGCCGGGATCGCTGCCGTAGACAACCGGACCCATCCGCTCAGAGAAGCCGTACCGCGTGACCATGGCGCGGGCCGTATCGGTGGCGCGCTGCAGATCGCTGGATGCACCGGTGGAAATATCCTCCAGCACAAGCTGCTCTGCCACGCGGCCGCCCAGCAGCGTCACGATATTTTCAAACATTGCGGTCTTGGTGATATAGCTGGGATCCTTTTCCGGCAGGTACATCGTATAGCCGCCGCGCGCCGCGGGAGATGATGCTGATCTGGTGTACCGGGTCATGGTGCTTGCTGAAGTAGCCCGTGATGGCGTGGCCTGTCTCATGATAGGCAGTCAGGCGGCGCTCCTCATCGGTGACAACATGGCTCTTTTTCTCAGGCCCATCATGACCTTGACCGAGGCTTCCTCAATCTCCTTCTCGGTGATGGCCTTCTTGCCTGACGGGCGGCCAGCAGCGCAGCTTCGTTGACGAGGTTCTCCAGATCAGCGCCGGAGAAGCCGGCGGTGGAGCGGGCAATCGTCTTGAGGCTCACATCGGGGCCGAGGGGTTTGTTCTTGGTATGGACGCGGAGAATCTCCTCACGGCCCTTCACATCGGGCAGGCCGACATAGACCTGACGGTCAAAACGGCCGGGACGCAGCAGCGCCTTATCCAGAATATCCGCGCGTTGGTGGCGGCCATGACGATGACGCCATCGTTGGCATCAAAGCGTCCATCTCAACCAGCAGCTGGTTCAGGGTCTGCTCGCGCTCATCGTGGCCGCGCCGAGACCTGCACCGCGCTGACGGCCCACTGCATCGATCTCATCAATAAAGATGATGGAGGGCATCGTCTTTTTTGCCTTTTCAAAAAGGTCGCGCACACGGGAGGCACCGACACCGACATACATTTCCACGAAGTCGGAGCCGGAAATCGCGTAAAACGGCACCCCCGCCTCGCCGGCGCAGGCGCGCGCAAGCAGGGTCTTACCGGTACCCGGGGGGCCCACCAGCAATACGCCGTGGGGGATGCGGCACCCAGAGAGTTGAACTTGCCGGGAGCCTTCAGGAACTCAACGACCTCCTGCAGCTCGGCCTTTTCCTCGTCAGCACCGGCGACATCGGCAAAGGTTGCCTTGCGCTGGTTTTCCTGCTGATCCTTGACCTTGGCGCGGCCGACATTCATGATGCCGCCGCCTGCACCGCCGCGGTACATCGACATGAACAGCATACCGATGCTGCCGATCATCGCCACATAGAAGATGATCTCCAGCCAGGGCACGCTGGTCTTGGCAGCAACATAGTCAAACACCATAGGGGCATCCGGATTTGCAGCGTTGTATTCATCCACAAAGTCGGAGATCTTTCCGGTGTTGAAGTCACCGCCGTAGGGCAGCTTGTAGGTCATATAGACCGTGCCGCCGTTGGCGGGGAGCGTATCGTTGTCCGTGCTGCCCATGCTCAGCAGACCGCCGCTGGGCATGGTGGTCGCTGCGTTGGACTCCGGCAGGGCAGCCTTGCCCTCCTTGAGCCACATTTCAAGGCTGCCGGTGCCCAAGTCCAGACGGAACGAGGTCACCTGCTGGTTTTCAAAGTAGTAATAGATTTCGGAGTAGGTCGTGTCTTTATTGCCGGACGCTGCCAACAGGGGCGAAAGGCTGACGAAGAACAGGACCAACACCATCAGGACGGCCACCACAAGGATGCCGCTGAACTTCGGTTGTTTGTGCTGCAAGAAATCAACTCCTATCCGGTGTAGCCACCGGGCATTTTGGTTTTATGGCTCAGTCGGAATATACTTCCGGCTTGAGTACGCCTACATAGGCAGGTTACGGTATTTTTCATCGTAGTCAAGGCCATAGCCGACCACAAATTCATCCGGGACCTCAAAGCCGCAGTAATCCGGCTCGATGTCCGCCATGCGGCGGCTGGGCTTGCTGAGGATGGTACAGATCCTGACGCTGTTGGGATTGCGCATTTTCAGCACCGGGACCAGCTTGGACAGCGTGATGCCGGTGTCAAGAATATCCTCGACGATCAGCAAATCCTTGCCGGTCAGGTCTGCATCAAGATCCTTGATGATCTTGACAAGGCCGGTCGAGGATGTGTTGGCGCCGCCGTAGCTGGAAACGACCATAAAATCAATGGCGCAGGGCATCTTGACTGCACGCATCAGGTCCGCCATAAAGACAACGGAGCCTTTCAGGATGGAAACCATCAGCAGATCCTTTCCCTCATAATCGCGGGTGATCTGCTCGCCCAGTGCGGTGACTTTGGCTTTCAGTTCTTCTTCCGGCACAAGAATGTGGTCAATATCGTTGTCCATGTTGTGCATAGGATTATGCCTCCCCTGTTTTCTCTGTCCGCACCGTCAGTACCTCATGGGTGTACTCATCGGGGGCGCATCCCTCGGCAAAGCCGCAGCCCCACAGCCACAGTACCTCGCTGCCGTCCGCCAGCAGCGGCAGCAGCGGCCGCTCTGCCTGCGGAATGCCGAGTTCATTGTAATATTTTTTGAGTGTCTTGCGCAGATGGCGTCCGGCCGGGCGGAAAAAATCCCCCGGCTGCCTTGTGCGCAGAATAACATTCCCTTGTATTTTAGCACAATCTGCGCAACAGTTTAAGTCTTTTTTGAAAATTGGTTGATTTTTTAGAAATTCTTCATACTTTACGACCTGAAATTTCACAAAATAACCACCCGGCAGGCGATACGCGCCCGGTTCAAAGGGCTGCGGCGGGGCGGCAGCCTCTGCACGCCCTCCCCCGTCAGGCAGACAAGCATTCCGTCACGGAGCTTATAGTTCACCTGCGGGGTCAGCTGAACGCCGCCCTCCCCCTTTAAAACGAGAAAGCGAAGCAAACTGACATACTTTTCCTCCGCATCGCGCACGGGGCTGACCAGCGCGTGGAGCGCTGCGTCCAGCACCGGTCCCTCTGCACGGCGCAGGGTGGCCGCATCATAGCCGCCCGGTACAGCGGCCGCCTGCAAAAGCGCGGCGGCCTCCGCCGTAAGCCACTCGTCCATGGCGCGCATCTGGCGGCAGAGCCGGGCAATGCTGCGTTCGGCTGCCGGGTTTGCGTATTGCAGTGCCGGGATGGCATCGTGGCGGATACGGTTGCGGGCGTAAACATCCTCGGCGTTTGTCTCGTCCTGTATGTAGTGTTGCCCCAGCGCGGCGCAGTATGCCTCAGTATCAGCACGGGTCAGGCAAAGCATCGGCCGCACATAGCAGCCGCGGCGCGGCGGTATGCCCGCCAGCCCGTGGAGGCCCGTCCCCCGCGCCATGCGGAACAGCACCGTTTCGGCCTGATCAGACATTGTGTGCGCAGTGGCAATGACAGCTCCTGCCGGGCAGCCAGCTCGTCAAACCAACCGTAGCGCAGCCCGCGAGCCCAATCCTCACTGGGGTGGGGCGGAATCTCGATCCCCTCCTGCACAGCATCATATAAGAACAGCTCAACACCGTTTTTGCGGCAGAAATCCGCCACAAAATCAGCATCGCGCGCGGCGGCCGCGCCCCTTATGCCGTGGTTGACATGGGTGGCCTGCACCTCAATTTCAAGTGTGCGGCGGTGGCGCAGCAAAAAAGCAACAAAGCCATTGAGTCTGCCCCACCGGAGCAGGCAGCAATGACTCTGTCGCCAGACTTGAACAGACCCTGTCGGCGGCAGTCCGCCAAAAGAGTCTCCTCCATACGCTGTACTGTTTTTTCCGCGTCAGAATTCATGGCTCACATCCAGATTGCTGAACGCGTGTGGGCGCCGTCCCAGCCAAGGCGGACAACGCTCGTCTCACCGTGGCGGTTTTTGGCGACAATACACTCGGCCTCATTCTCGTTAGCCTGGCTGTCCTCCCATTCTGGGAGTTATAGTAGGCTGCACGGTAGAGGAACAGCACGATATCGGCATCCTGCTCGATCGAGCCGGAGTCACGCAGGTCAGACAGCTGGGGGCGGTGGTCAGACCGGCCCGCCGTCTTTTCTGCCGCACGGGACAGCTGCGAAAGCGCAATGACCGGAACATTCAGTTCCTTGGCCATGATCTTCAGGTTTCGGGTAATGTCACTGATCTCCTGCACGCGGCTCTCGGTGCGCTTGGCGCTCTGCATCAGCTGCAGATAGTCAATGATAACCAGCCCGATCTTTTCCTTTTTGGGATCCTGATTGATCGTGCGGATCTTCGCCTTGATCTCCGGCACCGAAATACCGGAGGAATCGTCCATATAAATAGGGGCGTTGTAGAGCAGCGAGGTTGCCTGTGCAAAGTCGTTCCAGTCGGAGTTGTTCAAACGGCCGGTACGGAACGCCTGACTGTCGATGTTGGCCGTGCTGGAAAGGATACGGTCCGTCAGCTGCTCGCAGGTCATCTCCAGACTGAAGATGATCGTGGGGATCTTCTGCTGGCGGGCCACATTTGTTGCGATGTTCAGTGCAAACGAGGTCTTGCCCATACCGGGGCGGGCGGCCAGAATGATCAGATCCGACCGACCCAGACCGGTCAGCACGGTATCCAGATAGTTAAAGCCCGTCGGGATGCCGGCGAACTTATCGCGGTCGGCACCGCTGAGCTTCTGCATCGTGTCGATGACCTCGAGAATGGACTCCCGGATGGTCTTGACACCGGTCTTGTCGCGGCCGGAGCGGATGTCATAGATCTTCTGCTCAGCACTTTCCAGCAGCAGATCGGCGTCCTCGCCGGAGGCTGTCTCGCTCAGGATACCGCGGGCCGCATCGATCAGGCGGCGGGCCTGATACTTCTCCTTGACGATCTTGAAGTAGGAATCGACATTGGAGATGGCGGGCACCGTCTCGGCAATGCGGGTGATGTAGACCTTGGCGTCATCGGCGCTGGCAAAGGTCCCGCCGTTGGCAAGGGCGTTGACCAGCGTGATGACATCGACCGCCTCGCTCTCGGTATAAAGCGCACGCATCGTCTCATAGACGGCACGGTTCTGGTCCGAGTAGAACATCTCAGGTTCCATGTCTGTGATCAGGCGGTTCAGCACCGTCTCATCCATCAGCGCGGCGCCCAGCACGCTCTGCTCGGCCTGCATATTGTAGGGCATCTGGATGCCCAGACTGGACAGGCTTACTTCCTCATTTTTCGGCATGGCGGACATCCTCTCCCTTCCCGCAAAGTAATTACAGCTCCTCGACCTTCAGCTTGAAGGGAGCGACAACACCGGCGTACAGACGCACCGAGGCATCGTAGCTGCCGAACTCCTTGATGGCGGAGGGCAGCTCGACCTTCTTCTTGTCGATCTCGGTGCCGGTCAGGGCCGTCAGCAGGTCTGCGACCTCCTTGCCGGTGACCTTGCCGTACAGCTTGCCGGACGCGCCGCCCTTGACCTTGGCGGTAACGGTCTGGCCCTTGATCTTGGCGGCAAGGGCTCGGCAGCAGCGCGGGCCTCGGCCTCGTGGTGGGCCTTGGCCTCACTCTTGGTGCGGGCCTGGTTCAGGGCAGCGGCATCTGCGGGGGCTGCCAGATTGCGCGGGAACAGAAGTTGCGGGCGTAGCGTCCGAAACTTCATGGATCTCATCTTTCTTGCCAATGCTCTTGACGTCCTGCTTAAGAATGATCTTCATAAGGATTTCCCTCCCGAATTTATATCCCGGTTACCGTGCGGTGTTTTCCTTTTGCGCCGCGCGGTACAGGTCAATTTGTTCACGGATGCGATGTTCCGCATCCTCCAGCGTGCAGTTCTGCAGCTGGGCACCCGCCATCATCAGATGACCGCCGCCGCCCAGGGGCTCTAGAATGACCTGCACATTCAGCGCGCCCATACTGCGCGCCGAGATATTGACGCCGCCGTTTTTGGCGACTGCCACAAAGCTGGCGTCCACACCGTTGATGGTCAGCAGATCGTTGGCCGCCATCGGCAGCACAACATTCATACCGGCATCCAGCTCATCAGAAAGGGCTATCGCGCAGCCCTTGTATATGTAGGCCCCCTCCACGATATGGCGCGGGCCTCATACTCCTCTTTTGAGGTATTGAAGAGCAGCTTGGTGTCAGCAGTCTGGGCACCGCGGCTGCGCAGCCATGCGGCAGCCTCAAAGGTGCGCACACCCACATGCAGCGCAAAGCTGCGTGTGTCGAGCATAATGCCTGCCAACAATGCGTTGGCTTCCAGCGGGGTTATGTTGTTTTCCTTGGGCATGAACTGCAGCAGCTCACACACAAGCTCACTGGCGCTGGATGCATAGGGCTCATGGTAGAGCAGCAGCGGGTTGTCGATATGGCCCACCGCCATACGGTGATGGTCGATGACAACGACGCGGCTGCATTTTTCGTAGATTTTCTGGCTTTCAAGCAAGCGCTTCTGGTAGGTGTCCACCACGATGAGCAGCGTGTTGGGTGTGATGACATCCAGCGTCTGATCCGGGGCAATAAAATCATGCCCCTCCCCTGCATCGATCACGGTTTTTAGCAGCGGCCCAGCCAGTGTTGCCTCGCTGTTGACGGCAATGACCGCTGGGACGCCGCACATCTTGCAGATGCGCAGCGCACCGATGGCCGAGCCGATCGCGTCCAGATCGGACATACGGTGGCCCATGATGATCACGCTGTCGCTGCGGCGGATCAGGTCGCACAGTGCATTGGCTATGATGCGGCTGCGGACATGGCTGCGTTTCTCCACGCCGTGGGAAATGCCGCCGTAAATTCAAACCCATCCACCGTTTTGACAGCCGCCTGATCGCCGCCGCGGCCGAGGGCGATGTCAATGCTCTCCCGCGCCATCTGGTGACACTCCTGCAGCGTCTTGCCGCCGTGGCCGACACCGATGGAAAGGGTCGTAAGCCCGCCGGGATGCAGCGCGCGCACCCTGTCCAGAATGTCGAACCGCCCCTCCAGCATCCAGCGGACATCGCGTTCCTCGACCACTGCAATGTAGCGGCTGTTTGAAACGCGGCGCAAAAAGCCGGTGCTGTGGCCGATATACTCCTCCAACAGGCTGTTGATGGATTCCAGCTCCTTGGCCTGCTCGCTGTCCTTCATATCGTCAAACAGCTCGTCATAGCTGTCAATGACGATGATCAGGCAGGCAGGACGGCTCTCATTATACTCGTCAAGTGTTTCCTTGTAAAAGGTATCATCGATCAGATACACAAGGCTGGCACCGCGGCTGCCTTGGCAGCGGCGGAGTAAGCCGTAAAGCGCCGTTCCCCCACCGTCAGGTCCTGCCCGTGCGGGCGGGAGCAGACGGCCAGATCCAGCTCCGGCAGAACGCGGTCCACCGGGCGGGTCACGGCGTCACAGTCACCGAGAACCTGCTCTCTGAAGTGGCCGTTGTACACAGGATACGCCCGTCATTCACAAGCACGGTAGCGATGGGCAGGTTGGTCAGGCTGTACTGGATGCGGCTGTTCTCAAAGTCTGTGCTGCAGAGCTGCTTTGCCAGAAAGGCGCGCAGACGGCGGCGCTGATAAAGCACCACGCACAGCGCAATAAGGACCAGCACCGCAGGGATTGCCAGCAGCTGCGGCTTGACCAGTGCCACCGGCACAACCATGACGGCGACCGCTGCAAGCAACAGCAGCATGACGGCGGCTATATCCAGACCATCCTTGTGTTTCATCGTACACTCCCCTGTTCTATCAGAAAAAGCATTTCGTTCATACCGCACAAGTCTAAGATGCCGCATCCGCAGAGCGATGCTTCACCTTCAGGCGGGAATCGTGCGGGGTTGCCTTTATACTTCCAGCAGAATCGGCAGGATCATCGGGCTGCGCTTGGTGCGGCGGTAAATATAGCTGGACAGCGATTCCCGCACACGAGCCTTTACGCTGGCCCAGTCATGCATATTGTCGGCGAGGCTGCGGTCAAGGGCCATCTCGACCTGCGTGCGGGCCCCCTCCATCAGTTCCTCACTCTCGCGCACATAGACAAAGCCGCGGCTGACGAGATCAGGACCGGACAGCACCTGCCCGTTGCTGCCATCGATGCGGCCGTCACAATGATGATGCCGTCCTCCGACAGATGGTGGCGGTCGCGCAGGACCACATTGCCGACATCGCCGACACCGTAGCCGTCCACCATCACAGCGCCCGCCGTGACGGTGTTCTCAACGGTCATGCCGTCCGCAGAGATGCGGATATTCTGGCCGTTCTCAGCAATATAGATATTCTGCTTGGGGATATAGCCAGATGCTCCGCCGTCTCGGCGTGGCGCTTGAGCTGCTTGAACTCGCCGTGCACCGGCAGGAAGAACTGCGGATGCGCCAGCGTCAGCATGAGCTTCTGCTCCTCCTGACAGGCGTGGCCGGACACATGGGTGTCATACATGTTCTCGTAGATGACCTCGGCACCCAGCGTCAGCAGGCCGTTGACGACCTTCGTGACGGTCTTTTCATTGCCGGGGATGGGCCGGGCCGAGATGATGATAAAATCATTGGGGCCAACGCGCACCTGACGGTGGCTGGCCTGCGCCATGCGGGACAGCGCGCTCAGCGGCTCGCCCTGACTGCCGGTGGTGATGAGGACGACCTTCTCCGGCGGGTACTTGTTGATCTCGTCAATCGTGATAAGCACATTGTCCGGGGCGTGCAGGTAGCCCAGCTCCTTCGCCATCTCGGTGTTGGAGACCATGCTGCGGCCGCTGACGGCCACCTTGCGGCCCGACTCAATGGCCAGATCAATGATCTGCTGCACGCGGTAGATGTTGGAGCAAAGGTTGCCACGATGATGCGGCGCTTGCCTGCCTTGGCAAACAGGCGGCGCACCCCTTCCGCAACCGTCTGCTCGGTCGCGGTAAAGCCGGGGCGCTCTGCGTTGGTGGAATCCGCCAGCAGTGCCAACACGCCCCTGCGGCCGTACTCGGCAATGGTGGGCAGGTCGTGACGGCGTCACCGGACAGCGGCGTATAGTCAACCTTGAAGTCACCGGTATGGATGACCACGCCGGCCGGGCAGTCGATGGCAAAGGCCAGCGAATCCGGGATGGAGTGATTCACATGGATGGGTTCCACGGTAAAGCAGCCCAGCGTGACCTTCTGGCGGGGGCGGATCTCATGGAAGATGGCGCTGGACGCCAGACCATGCTCCTCCAGCTTGTTTTTGATCAGGCCGATGGTCAGCTTGGCGGCGTAGATCGGCACATTGAATTTTTTGAGCAGGTACGGCAGACTGCCGATGTGATCCTCATGGCCGTGGGTAATGAACAGACCCTTGATGCGGTCCTTATTCTCCAGCACATAGGTGAAATCCGGAATGACCAGATCAACGCCGAACATATCAGCATCGGGGAAAACAAGGCCGCAGTCCACCAGGATCATATCCCCCTGGCATTCATACAGCGTAATGTTTTTGCCAACCTCGCCGAGGCCGCCCAGCGGGCAGATGTGCATGGGGGTGGCCGGGGTCATCTCATAGGACTCCGGCGCACGCTGCGGGCGGCGG
>ENA-OQCP01000134-OQCP01000134.1-human-gut-metagenome-genome-assembly--contig:-NODE-134-length-29359-cov-7.731527_pt1 | contig 29359 bp, 25 predicted proteins | sample MGYA00242760_ERZ504583 | MGnify/ENA primary metagenome ERZ504583 (study PRJEB26092, sample SAMD00036308) | human gut metagenome | host: Homo sapiens | study: EMG produced TPA metagenomics assembly of...
CGGGATATTACCAGTGAACAATAACGTCAAAGGAGCATACCACATTAAGTTCTTATTAATGTGGCAGCTCCTTTTTGTCTTTCCTTTTTTGAATATGTATTTTTCCTGATTATTTAATGACTTCTTTTTTCTTCTTTTTATTAGGATTATTCAGTACAGACCAGCAGAATGCCTGAACAAGAAGTATTCCGATAAACGCCCCTATACTGTCGATTCCCACATCCTTTACCGCAGGTGTACGGGCATCCACAAAAGACTGATGATACTCATCCAGCCCTGCAAATCCCACACAGACAATTCCCGCAAGAAGCATCAGCCAGATTCCTCTCACACCATAGACATATAAAGGAAAAGAAATAGCGATAGCCAGCAGAAAATACTCTGTCATATGTGCCGCTTTTCTCACATAGTAGTGAATTCCATCTGCCTTATAGGCAATCTCTTCACTGCTCAGATTCTCTGACAAAAGCTCGCTCTTCGTTTCTATGATCTCATAACTTATTTTATAGCTCAGATTACCTGAAACTTCACCCGGCTGGGCTGAAAATGAAAAGATGATATACATCATCAGCAGTGCCGGTAAAAAAGACAACGGTTTCAGCAATGTGATCAATATTTTCATTCTTTCTCGTTTTCCCCGTCTTCCTCTTCGTCTTCCAGATTCTTAACCATATTAGCCCTTTCAGCAATGCTCATTGATCTGTTCTGCCCGGATGCATCCTCTTTCTTCAGTTCTCCGCCTGCGGCAGCTCCATTGCTGCATTCTTCGCTGCTTTTGCTTTCCTGATTTTCTCTTCTGAGAGCATATTTTTAATGCCGAAAAACAGCAGACCAGCACCAATAGCTGCAAATGCAATTCCGGCAAGCATAAATCCCATACTGGTTCCTTCTTCGCCTGTCACATATCCCTTACAGAGACTGTAACTTGTATACAACAGATACACTCCCGCCAGACTCCAGAGTATAAATCTTCCATTGGAGACTTTCTGTTCTTCTGTATCCGGCTCTTCTTCCCCGCTCTTTGCAATTTTCTGCGTATCTTCCTGCTGAATCGCTGCCGGGCTTTGTTCCAGCAGTTCTTCGTTTTCGTTTTTCTCCATAAAAACCTCCTCATATTTATAACTGTTCAACACCTTAACAGATGAAACTATCTTATCATTTTTTCTGTGAACCTCACATGACTGAAGTCACGTGCTTCCAGACGCTTTAGGCGTCAGACTGAATATCGGCGGATACGCTGTAACTTAGGTGCGCAGTTATGCGCATTTCCCATGCCAGATATGGCTGGTTCCCACATTACAGGTAGTCCGCTGTATATCTGCCTGTATCTATGCTGCTTTTAAGAATTCCATTTCTGAATGGAGTTTTCTCAGATCTGCATAGACGCATGAGGTTCTACGCTTTACAGGAGGGACTTTTGCCTCCAGCAAAGACCTTTCCGTTACCGGAAGGGGTTTTAAAAGTTCTCTTATAAAATATCTGGCTCCTATATTATAGGATGCTGACAGGTCACAATTATATCGTTTTCCTGTCTGGAAAGTACAGCGGCTGTAATCTTCCCAGTCACGTGTTACCGCCCCGGAACCATCATAAGCCAGTCTGCTGGTGTTCCATGCACAGATCCGGGATACCCGCATCCTTTTCCTGTGTGCCTGATGTTCACAGCGTCTTTGGATATCCCGCTTTCTCCACAGGTGCAGTTTCTGCTTTTTCTTTCCCGGTATCTTCCCCTGCATCTCCAGATACTCGAACACGATCACATCTGCATGGTTTTCTTCCGCATATCTTACGATCGCACCTGCAATCTTTTTACCCAGTTCTGTGTTCAGACGTTTCGTATACGTCCATCTTCCCTGTGTCTGCGCAGAACCATGTTCCCTCTGGAATCTGCGGATCCGTCCCAGTGCGCGGTACATCCGGTCTTTTTCACTGGATGATCTATGAATTTTCTTCCCAGGACAGTTCCGTCTGCCCGCATGATGGTACAGACTGCATCGGTATTGATTCCCAGGTCCACGCTGCAGATGACCTGTTCTTTCACAGGTGTTTTGGTAAGTGTTACTTCTTCTGTATAGGTAAAACGCAGGAAATATTTATGGTGTCTTTTCTCCAGTGTCGGGGCAGATGCTTTTTTTCCTGACCAGTATTTTCTCAGATATTCCATATCCGTATGCTCCAGACGTACACAGAACCATTTCCAGTCATGGCCGTCATAGATTTTCAGGTATGCTTCGTCTTTCCTTTCCGCTCCCTCACGGTACATGACATCACGGTAGAAGACCGGCATGGCGTGGTTTTCATATACAAGCTTTGGTTTCCCACTCTTTCCGTCTGTCTTTTCCCATAGATCCAACCGTGTTTTATAAGAGGATACTGTCCCCAGTGCATGCTGATGGCAGATCTGCGCAGATAGGAAGGCATCTTTGGAACCGGATATCAAAATCAAAACAGGCATGGTTTTTCTTCGTAGTATGTACCAGATGTTCTGCAGCATTAAAACGCCTCTTTGCATCCGGGATTTCTGCTAATTTTTCCCATACCTGCACATAAATCCCAATCAGATAACTGACAGCAGAACGGTAGATCTCCAGTGTCTGGCGGATTGGGATATTCTGTTTTCGTAATTCTACACCATAACTGGATATTATCTGCATTTTTATTTCTCCCTGATAACTCTTTTCTCAGATTCTGTTGTTTTTTCTACTACCTATGGCTATATTTTAGCACATATAGTGCCAGAAGTAAACATCCGTTCTTTCTTTTGGTAAAAAATTTGCGCGTCTAACTCATCACTAAAGTAACGAGAATGCGACGCACAATTATTCAAACGTAAAGTCTTATACCCTAACAGCAAGAAAGACTGCCGAATTGCTCCGACAGTCTCTCATTTTTTACAAGTTCTCCCTGTTCTGCCGCCGGATTTTTCTCCGTACAGCCTGCACAGCCAATGCTGAAAACAAGTATCAGCAACAATATCATTTTGTTTTTTCCCAATGTCCGGTTCTCCTCTCTTAAAATGGATTTTAATGGTTCTATAGCAATTCGCAGCCATCAAACAACAAATGGTTACAGATCGTTATAGTTTAACCGGATATCTCTCCATTTTATACATCCACTCAGAAACCTTTTTTTCTCATATAGACAGCAATATCATGATAAACCTGCTCCCTGCCGATCTCGTTGAGGATTTCATGACGCATTCCCGGATACAGTTTCCCCTTTACATCTTTATAACCGGCCCGTCGCATAGCCCGCACTGTCTTTGCAAAATGGCGCACATTGATCAGACAGGGATCCTCAGCCCCGCTTACAAACAATACCGGCATATCTGGATTTGTACAGGAAAAATGTTCCACATCATAGGCACGCTTCATCAGTTCAAATAATGCCAGATACGCATCGTCCGTAAAAGTGAAACCACACATTTCAGATTCCTCATATTCTTTCGCCACATCAGGATCAGAACAGATCCAGGCTGTACATCTCTTATCCTTTCGGAATTTCATCGCACCTGCACCAAAGGACATTGCTTCGATAAGTTTACTTCTGTGTCTCGGTCCAAAGACTGCTTTCTCTGTCTTTGCAATGGCAACTCCCAGCGGCATGGCAGTATTGTAGCTTGGCGAACCACACACGATCAGCATATCTGCACAACTGTCATGTTCTGCCACAAATGCCCTCACTGCCAGCGAGCCCATACTGTGCCCCATCAGGATCAGCGGAAGTTCCGGATAGTATGCATGGATTTTCCTGTTCACTGTCCGGATATCCTGAAGCATCGCCTGTGCTCCCCCACCGTATGTAAAGCCGAGATCATCCTGATGTTTTACACTTTTTCCATGTCCTCTGTGATCATGGATCACCACCACATATCCAAGCTTTGCCAGATACTGCATAAACGGAATATATCTCTCTTTATGCTCACTCATTCCATGAACCAGCTGTACAACTGCACGATAAGGTTTCTTATCCGGTATCAGTGCCATGACCGAAATCTCAAGCCCGTCTGCTTCTGATTTAAAAGAACTCTCATACTTCATAAATCCACGCCTTCTTTCTGTATTTTCGCATATTTTTCTTTATTTTATCCGCTCCGATGTTACTGTTCACTCCGTTCTCAGCAACACTCTGATTACTATAATTTTGATTATAAGTAAGACAATTGCCATTGTCAACGCATTCTGATATAATCAATTATATCGTTACTGTTCACTCTTTTTCTCAGTAACGCAGATATAAAATCGAAACTTTTTAACATAATACGTTTCAGAGCAGTTATGCTCTAAAGTGTGTTTGAAAAATCATTCCCACAAATTGTGACGCACATCTTGCGTAAAGCATTTTTCAAGCATACTCTAAGACAGGAGGCAATATGACAAAAAGTAATAAAAAAGGACATGCCGGGCTGATCATTTTCATTCTGATCCTGATTCTCGCCATTGGAGGAGGTACCGTCTTCTATTTCTATCAGCGACAGCAGCCACGAAAAGCAGTGGAACATTTTCTTGACAGCATGAAGAAAATGGACTTCGACACGATGGAATCCCTGATTCAGAGCAGTGATCTCACCGCACTGGACAATGCTGATATCCGAGATGCCGCATACACAGATTTCTTCTCAGAGATCAACAAAAAAATGACTTATAAAATCACGAAAAACAGATTTGATATTCAGAATGGTACAGCTTCTGTCACAGCACATATCACTTACATTGACGGAACTAATATTTATAAAGCAACTATCACTGAATTTCTCCGTCAGATCGTTTCCAACGCTTATGCCGGAAACCAGCTTACAGAAGAAGAGACACATGCAAAACTTGCTTCCATCCTGAGTGAACAGGCAAAAAAAGTGGAAAAAGATGTATTCTCCGAAACAGATATCACCTATCCGGTGATCAAAACAGATTCCGGATGGAAAATTGTTTCCCTGGATGATGAGACAGTAAAAATCATGTCAGCTAACTTCAAGAGTGTTGAAGAGGAAATAAACAACTCCCTCAACAATATGGACGGTGAAGATCCCTCAGTTTCTTCTTCCAATGCACCGGAAGCATCTGCAGATGATACGCTTAATCTCACAACAGAAAAATTTACGATCAAATATACCAAACATACGATTACCAAAGACTTTGCCGGAAATCCATGTATTATGGTTTATTACGATTACACCAATAATTCTTCCTCTGCATCCAGCGCAATGGTTGATGTCAGCCTAAAAGCCTACCAGCATGGAGAATCCTGCGAGGCAGCGATTCCCGAGAATAATGACGATGCGATCGATCATTTTACAGCTGAGATTCAGCCGGACAGACCGTTAATGTATGCCAGGCATTTACACTGACAGACGAGAGTGATGTAACGGTTCAGGCACAGGAGGCATTTTCCTTTGATGAGGATGCAACTGCCAGACAGATACTTAAAGTAAAATAATCCGATTGTCAGACAGAGTTCCTCAATTGAGGCAGGGAACTTATTTGATTCTGTTAAAATACGCACAGCGATTCAAAATTAATCTGAACCTGCTGTGCATATTTTTTGTCTTCCATGGAACAATATGAAATGTAATAGCTTTATGATTCCTGTCAGAGCTGTCTGCAGCCACAGGGAGACGAAAGGATGGTGACTTATGGGAAGTAAATGTTTAAGATATACGGCACTGACGATTTCCATCATCGGAGCTGTTAACTGGGGACTGATCGGTTTTTTCAATCTGAATCTGGTTGCTCTCCTTTTCGGAAGCATGAGCTGGATTTCCAGAATCATATATGGTCTGGTAGGAATCTGTGGACTCTGTCTTCTGACCTTCTACGGCGATTCAGACACTGAATCTGAATAAGAAAGAATCCTGCAAGCAGGATTCTCAGCCTGCGGCGGGTCGCTTCAGCGACATAATTCCTCTCCGCCGCAGTGCGATCCTACCCGAAGCTTTTTTATGTTATAGGAACATTACGGAGTAATTTCCTATAACATAAAAGGACTTCGGAAAATCCGAAGTCCCAAGAGCGATAGACGGGGCTCGAACCCGCGGTCTCGACCTTGGCAAGGTCGCGCGTTACCAACTACGCCACTATCGCACAAGCGGGTGATGGGAATCGAACCCACGTATCCAGCTTGGAAGGCTGGTGTTCTACCATTGAACTACACCCGCAGATATTCAGTTAAAAGAGCGATAGACGGGGCTCGAACCCGCGGTCTCGACCTTGGCAAGGTCGCGCGTTACCAACTACGCCACTATCGCATAAGCGGGTGATGGGAATCGAACCCACGTATCCAGCTTGGAAGGCTGGTGTTCTACCATTGAACTACACCCGCACAGCTTGTTGTCTGTGCATCTCTGTCGCATCAACGAAGATTAGTATATATGATGAAACTGTATTTGTCAACACTAAATTTAAATTTTTTTCTGTTTTTTTAAAAACATATACAAATTATCATCTGGCAGACAATTTTGTCAGGCGGATAAAATCATCCGTTTCGCTGCTCAGCTCTATACCAAATAATTGCTATGCAGTTTATCAGAAGGAGCTTTCACTCCTCCTGATATAAGCAAGTTCCCACCTGCTGCTTATTACTTTCCACGATGAAAGCCTGGACTCACTGTATATGATGGAACCTGTCAGGAAAACAAAATTTTACAGTGTTAACCAGAGATCAGTTCTCCCAATCCCATACATTCGTAGCTTCCACTGAACTTCTTGGTTTCTTAATCACAAGTTCAGGACTCTTCGCACTGACCTTGGTGTTTGCCGGAATAGATGCTGTAATAAAGGTATTACCTCCGATGATCGTATTCTCTCCTATCACAGTCTCACCGCCCAACACAGAAGAGTTAGAATAAATCGTCACATTATCTCTGATCGTCGGATGTCTCTTCACATTGGCAAGCAGCTGTCCCTGACGGGTGGAAAGTGCGCCAAGAGTCACGCCCTGATACAGCTTCACATTCTTTCCAATCTCCGTAGTCTCACCGATTACAACACCGGTTCCATGGTCAATGAAGAAATATTCTCCAATCGTAGCACCCGGATTGATATCGATACCTGTATAACCATGTGCATATTCAGACATAATTCTTGGAATAAACGGCACATTTTCCAGATACAGAACATGTGCAAGTCTGTATACATAAATTGCATAAAATCCAGGATAAGAGAAAATGATCTCCTCTTTACTCTTGGCAGCCGGGTCACCGTCAAAACCTGCCTGCAGGTCAGTCAACAGCATACGCTGGATTTCCGGAACATTTGCAAAAAATCGCTCTGTGATCTGCTCTGCATGTTCTTTGGCCTTCTGTTCTTCTTCACCCTGATATAAAAATGCAATCTCAATCTGCTCCTGCAAGCAGTCATACAGATCATTCAGGCGATATGCCACATAATGCTCCGGAAACACGCTGGCACTGGAATCCACACTGAAATATCCGGGAAAAATAATAGACCTCATATCTTTAATAAAGTTAATGATCTCTTTCTTATTTGGAAGACGTTCTCTGTCCTTTCCCAGAAAGAGTTCTTCTTTACGGTAAGTATCTGTCAGCTTCTCCACAGCCTCCAGAATTGTTTTCTTCTTATCTGTCATAATCGTCACCTATCTGCTTTCCTCGCAGCTGCTTATTATCCCCAGACAATAGCAATCCAGAGGGTACACAACCGCATTTTGTTATTATCTTATTACAGCAAAACCAATTCGTCAATAAAAAAAGAATTGACCTTTCCGTAGATTCCTTATATAATAAAAAACAGTTCCGGTTACACTTCAGAACTGTTTCTAATCTTAATATGGAGATGTACCCAAGAGGCTGAAGGGACCGCACTCGAAATGCGGCAGGCCGGGCAACCGGTGCGAGGGTTCAAATCCCTCCATCTCCGCTCTTTCTTTGTAAAATTCTTTATAATAAAAATGCACAATAAGCTTGACAATCGTTGCTTTTATATGTATAATTGCAACAGTAAAAGAAATTTTACAAGTTGGTTTTGATAGGGGATTGGTCAAATGGTATGATAGGGGTCTCCAAAACCTTTGGTGGGAGTTCGATTCTCTCATCCCCTGCTCTTAAAAACGCTCGAAAGCCTTGTATTTACTGGGTTTCGGGCGTTTTCGTTTTATCTCGGATGATCAAAAGTAATCATAGAAGTAATCAAAAAGATACTATATGAATCTATTATACTGATCCACATAGTATCTTTTTCAGGCAATCTACAATATTGTCAACAAATATTTCTTCTTAATCTTCTACTTTTCAATCTTCTCTTTTTTTCTGGGTCTTCTCCGCATTGCTGTATGCCATGGCATAAAAGATTTCCTGGGAATTGAGTTTGACATCATTCAGGCTTCTGTCTGCATAATTTCCTGTTTCTGTCAGTCTCTTTCCTTTTTCATCATCATTCATCATGGTCTCGAACATCCAGTCCAGACGTTCCTTTAATTTCTCATTAAGAACCGGAGCAGCCACCTCCACACGACGGACTGTATTTCTTGTCATAAAGTCAGCAGATGCAATATATATTTTTTCTCTTTCTTTTGTACCGAAACGGTAGATTCTGGAATGCTCCAGATAACGGCCTACAATACTTACAACCTTGATATTCTCTGTATATCCCTTAATCTCCGGAATCAGACAGCAGATACCTCTGACGACCATCTCTATCTTTACTCCTGCCTGAGATGCTTCCACCAGTTTATTGATGATCACCTTATCTGTCAGGGAATTGATCTTGATTCCAATATAGCCTTCCTTTCCCTGTTTCACCTGGTCGATTTCTTCCTGTATCATATCCAGAACTCTGTTCTGCAGACATTTCGGTGCAACCAGAAGAAGATTGGATTTCTCAACAACTTCCCCTTTCAGAAGTGCCGCAAACACTTCTGCTGCTTCTTTTCCGATTTCCTGGTTTGCTGTGATCAGCGACAGGTCTGTATAAAGTGCAGATGTTTTTTCATTATAATTACCTGTACCGATCTGTGTAATATAGGACACACCCTTATCTGTTTTTCTGGAGATCAGGCACAGCTTGGAATGTACTTTATATCCATTCAGTCCATAGATTACTCTGCAGCCAGCTTCTTCCAGTTTTCTGGAATATTCAATATTGCTTTCCTCATCAAATCTGGCTCTCAGCTCTACAAGTACAACAACTTCTTTTCCGTTTTCTGCTGCTTCCACCAGAGCATCTACAATCTGGCTCTTGTCCGCCAGACGATATAATGTCATCTTGATGGATACAACAGAATCATCCTTTGCAGCCTCATTCAGAAGATTAATAAAAGATCTGATATTTTCAAATGGATAGGATAACAGTACATCTTTCTTCATGATCTGTGGAATCAGGGCACTCTTGTCATCTAGCTCCGGTGTCATTCTGGGAGTTCTTCTCTGATAGAAAAGTTTGTCCTGGGCAGTATTCCTCAGATATCCCTGAAGTCCGAATACAAAGGACATATCAAGCGGAACCCTGGTCAAAAATACGTGTTCTTTATCCACATGAAGCTCCTTACAGAGTGAACTTATCATCTTTTTATTTAATTCTCTGGATAATTCCATTCTTACAGGATTCATTCGTCTTCTCTGCTTGATCAGATTCTCCATTGCATCCCTGTAATCCAGATCCTCATCATAAATGGTTTCTGTATCAATATCTGCATTTCTGGTAATACGGAGCAGCGCTTTCTCCCTGATCTCATAACTCTTAAACATTTTCGGCAGAAAATGAAGAATCAGTTCCTCTGAAAGCATGAAAGTCCCTTTTCTTGTAGGAATATCGATCAAACGTCTGAATACAGTATTACTGCAAGGGATAATAGCTGTTTTTGTTTTTCCACCCTTGCTCATCAGTGATGCCACTGCATAAATATTTTTATTTTTCAGGAATGGAAATGGCTGCTGTTTGCTCACAATATTTGCAGACAGATACGGTGCGATCTCCTGATCAAAATATGTTTCCAGAAGCTTGCCTTCCTCTGCCGATAATCTGTTAAAATTGATCAGACGCACTCCGTAAGGCTCCAGTTCTCCCATCAGCTGTTCATAGATAGCTGCCTTTTTCTGATCCAGATCTCTGGTGGCCTGAATGATTGCAGTTACCTGTTCTTCACTGGTCATGTTTGTTTTATTCTCACGTATTACTTCAGATGCTTCCATCTGATCCATCAGAGTTCCGACTCTGACTCTGTAAAATTCATCCAGATTTGACTGATAAATAGCGGCAAATGTCAGTCTCTCTGCAAGCGGAACTCTTGGATTTCCCGCCTCATTTAAAACTCTCTCATTAAACTTCAGCCAGGACAGTTCTCTGTTCATCATATATACAGGTACCGTAATTTCTTTTGTCTTTTTCTGTTGTTTTTTCATTCGGATAATTCCTCACTCTTTTTATTCGTGATATCAGTGGCAAAATTTATCAAACCTTTTGACTCTGACATCCCATAACGTTTAGAATTATAAACTTTGAATATCAATTCCATGGAATGTCCATGTTATATTTACGTAAAATTTCCAGTCAAACAAATAAATTTATCTGTTTCTCAATAAAAAAGTGATTTCTGCTATTCTATAGCAGTCCTTTCGCTACCTGTATTTTCTGTACGCTTCCCAGACTTACTGCCATACAAAGAACAGATAATACGAGTTTTGCTTATAGCATAGATGATTATCCAATAAAAAACAAGACTGCCCAGATTATACTTCGGACAGTCTCGCTTTTTATTTACTCATTCACCGGATTCACATGAACCATACAGTGTTTTACATTTTTAAAATTCTTCTCTATACTATGATGAACATTTTCCGCAATGTCATGTGCCTCATTCAGTGGAATCTCACCATCTGCTGAGATTTCAATATCCACATACATCTTAGAACCAAATAATCGTGTCTGGAGAAGGTCGATTCCCTTCACTCCTTTCACTCCCATGATCACTTCTCTCATGCTCTCTTCTGTTGCCTCATCGCAGGAATGGTCAACCATCTTATCAATTGCATCTCTGAAAATATCCACAGATGCTTTCACGATCAGTACACAGATTGCAACACTGGCAATCGGATCCAGGATCGGGAAGCCAAGTCTTGCACCCAAGATACCGATAAATGCACCAACAGAAGACATTGCATCTGAACGATGGTGCCATGCATCCGCCATCAGTGCACCGGAATTTATTTTCTTCGCAGCACTTCTGGTATACCAGAACATCCACTCCTTCACTACAATAGAAACAACTGCCGCAATCAGTGCCAATGTTCCGGGAATTGCAATGCTTGCTCCTGAAGTACTCTTAATAATGTTCTCAATTCCACTCATGCCGATTCCGATACCGGTTGCCAGAAGTAACCCGGACAAAATAATGGAAGATACACATTCCATCCGCTCATGTCCATACTGATGCTCCTTATCGGATTTTTTGCTGGATAAATTCACACCGACTATTACTACGAAAGTACTTCCCACATCAGATGCTGAATGAATCGCATCTGAGATCATGGCACCTGAATGTGCCAGAATTCCGGCAAGTAATTTAAATAAGGAAAGTAACAGGTTTACTGCAATACTCACACCTGATACCTTCATTGCCACCTTATGTTCCCATGCAGGCTCTTCCTTCTTAGCTGTCATGTTACTGTTTGTCTTGTCTGACATTGCTGTCATGTTTAATTTTTTTGTCTGTTCCATAACCAGGACCTCCTAAATTTTCTTTTCAAATATATAAGCTTTTGCACTTTCCTATATTTGAGTTTACAGGTTCTTCCTATGTCACATACATTGCGCCACAGTCAGAAAACATATTTCCTTTCTGTGACTTATCAAAGTGCGGTCTTACAGGGGTCTTTTTGTATTTCGGAACTGCACCTGTCTCAGAAAATCCTCCTAAAAAAATCCCTCTAAAAGAAAATCTTTCCAAAACATACTTTTCAGAAAACAAAAAGACACACCTGCGGAACATACACTGTCCCACAGATATGTCTGAAAATTTTCATATCTGCTGCCGCTTCGCGCGGCCCGGCCCCACGCCCTCGAGCATCTCGGGCATCGCCTGCTCAGTTTGTACTGTTGATCTCGCATTCTGTTGAATGTAATGCAGTGCAAAGAGAATTCATGTTACATATATCAATTCACAAATAGCATGATGTGAATCAAACAACAAGTCATATTATAACAGTTTTATAAGACTGTTTCTATCTGACTTGCACTGATGATACACTATAGTATATCGGTTAGTCAAGCCAAATGTTATTGATTTTTTTATCATTAATTCAATATGCAATATCTGCCGTTCACATTCCTCTTAATACAGCGCAAATTGAGTTTCTTCTTCATATTCTCTGGCTCTTTCTACAGCTCTCTTGTCAATATCCGAAGTAATCTGATTTTTCCTGCTTATACATACGCCTATATTTTTCTGTAATTTTCTGCATTATCTCCCATTTATTTTCCATATCCTCAACAAGCTTAAACTGTGTACGACATCGATCCAGATTATGGTTTTCCCTGTGAATCTTAAAATAATGATCTCCTTCAAGATAATCAGTAAGAAAGCGCATACCACATTCAAAAGTCATCACTTTCGCTCCAAACGGGAGCAACTCCATTTCTTTTGAAGTGAGTTTTCCGTTACATCCTTTCAGAAATCCTCTTAAATAGATTTCATATAAATTCATATCACAGGATACTTTGGTCAAATCAATCTCATCTTCTGCTACTGTACTGGCTCCAAAACGAATAGAATCTCCAAAATCGTTCATAGCCAGTCCTGGCATAATCGTATCAAGATCAATTACACAAATTCCTTTTCCTGTCTTATCGTCAATCATAACATTATTTAACTTTGTATCATTGTGTGTTACACGAAGTGGAATTTCACCTTTTCGAATCAAAGTGTCAAAAACTGTTGTCAACTTTTCATGTTCCAAGACAAACTCAATTTCCTTTTTTACACTTGCTTTTCGTCCACAGATATCTTTTTCTACTGCATTTTGAAATGCAAGAAATCTGGCTTTTGTATCATGAAATCCTCTGATGGTGTCATGCAGAGATTCTGCCGGATAGTCTGATAGTAACCCCTGAAACTTTCCAAACGCTACAGCACTTTCATAAAAGTCTTCAGGTTTTTCCACCTTGTCATAGCTGGTAGCATCTGTAATATAAATGTATGATCGCCAGTATTCGCCCTGGGAATCTATCACGTATTTTTTTCCGTTTTTAGCAGGAATAAGATTTAACGTTTCCCTTTCAGGATCCCCGCCCATTTCCACAATTTTTTTCTTTAAATGTTCTGTAACTCCTATGACATTTTCCATTAGTTCAACAGGTTTTTCAAAAATTTCCCTGTTCATCCTCTGTAAAATCACATTTAATGAACCCATGTATCCGATTTCATATTTCAGTAAAAATGTGTCATTAATATGGCCACTCCCATATGGTTTTATAAAGACCAATTTTCCTTCATATTGAAATTCATTAATAACTTCTTCTAACTCTTCTTTGGAAATTTTATTCATTTTTAGTCCTTCCATAAGTGCTGAGGATATATACCTTCATCTTTCAATTTCTCAATTGCATTCATTACCAGTGGTTTATCTTCTCTGTAAGTCACGCCATACCATTTATCTTCTGATTCCAGTACTGTAACTATGGCCTTTTCAGATTCGATCAGTTCACTTACAACTGATGGAAGAAAATATTCACATTTCATAGGATTTTCTTGAAGACCTTTTTCCAGAAAAGCAGGAAATCCTTTTTTTATTTCCTGTAAAATACTTTCTGTAAAGCCCCACATGTTCATAGACACCAGTGTCTCTCCATCCAGTTCTTCCCATGTCTGGCCCTTATCCTCTGTAAAGACAATTCCGGTTTTCCGCTTTTCAATCTGTGTTCTTTCCACAATTTGTACCAGTTTTCCTTCCTGATTAACCGTACAGATTCCTCTGGAAACATCCCCATTATCTGTCACCGTATTTTTCAGACGATATCCCACCATTGTATATGAATATTTTTCTGTATCTTCATGTGTTGTAAGAAAATTATAAATAACAGAAAACGCATGATATCCATAATAATCATCTGCGTTAATTACTGCAAACGGACCATCTATTTTATCAGCCGCGCTAAGCACTGCATGAGCAGTTCCCCACGGTTTTTTTCTCCCATCTGGAACCTGATAATTTTCAGGAATGTTCGAAAGTTCCTGAAATGCATAGGCAACATCCATAAATTTGCTTATTCTATTTCCGATCACTTCTTTAAATTCTTCTTCATTGTCTTTTTTTATAATGAATACAACCTTTTCAAATCCTGCTCTTCTCGCGTCATAGATAGAAAAATCTATAATGATGTGCCCTTCCCTATCTATAGGATCAATCTGTTTTAACCCCCCATATCGACTTCCCATTCCTGCTGCCATAATCACTAAAACTGGTCTCTTCATAAAGCTGTCATTCCTTTCTCTTCCCACTGATGTCCTGCATTATTTTCTGCCCGTTTTCTGTAAACATACCTTGTTCTGTCCTTCTTTAAAAAAGAATCTGCTGATCTGGCCGTTATATCTGACGATTACATTTCCTTCTTTTAATGCACTGATTTTAATATAGTACACTTTTCCATTTTTCCAGCTAAAATCAACCGTGTATCCTCCTCTTGCCTTAATCCCTTTAATCTGTCCTCTTTTCCATTGTTCCGGTATTGCAGGTAATAATTCGATGTCATTGTTCTGACTCTGTAAAAGCATTTCAGATATAGCTGCTGCAAACCCAAAATTCCCGTCAATCTGAAACGGAGGATGTGCACAGAACAAATTAGGATAAATTCCTCCGCCGGACATATCCACTTCTGTTGTATGAGTAAGATTGACTGATTTTTTAAAAGTTCAAATGCTTTCTCTCCATTTTTAAGTCTGGCCCAAAGACTTGCTTTCCAAACCATACACCATCCGGTTCCCTGACTTCCTCTGCGGTTTAAGGATATTTCACACGCTTTTTTCAACTCCTGGTCTGTCTCCTTTATAACATTTCCAGGATATAAACCGTACAAATGAGATACATGTCTATGATGAATATCTGTTTCCCTGTAATCTCTGTACCATTCCTGAAGCTGTCCATCATGACCGATTTTAAAAGGCGGCAGCTTCTTCAATGCAAACTCAGTTTCTTTCTCCAACACATCAACTTTAAGAATTTTACATATCTGAAGGTACGTCGCAAACAATTCCTTTAATATGGAAATATCCATAGTAGAAGCAAAAGTTACGCTGTGTTTTTCTCCTTTCCTATCTAAAAAGCAATTCTCAGGAGAAGTGGACGGACAAGTGACAAGATAACCATCATATTCCGTTAAATATCCAAGATAAAAACGAACGGCTTCCCGTATTACCGGGTATGCCCTGTCTTTCAGAAAATCCCCATCTAACGTATAGCAATAATGTTCCCACATATGCCTGCAAAGCCACGCTGAACTCATTGGCCACAAAGCATACTGGCACGGACTGCCATCCTGTGCATATTTCCCAACCGGATCAGAATTCCCCCATATATCTATATTGTGATGACTAACCCAGCCCTCAAGACCATATAGTTTTTGCGCTGTAATTTTTCCCTTTTTAACGGTTCTGTCAATCAGTTCAAAAAGCGCAGTATGGCAGTCACCAAGATTACAACTTTCAGCCATCCAGTAATTCATTTCTGTATTGATATTGACTGTGTAATTTGAGCTCCAGGGCGCTCTCATCTGATTATTCCAGATTCCCTGTAAGTTTGCAGCCTGTGTCCCCGGTTTCGAAGACAGATCATGAGATATCGGGCATAATGAAATAATAAAGTGGCAAACTCCGAAGTATTTTCACCCTTTTCAAAGGCTTTCATTTGTTGAATTGTGTCTGTCTTCTCAAAATAATCATCAGATTCCCCCATGTGAAGATCTAATCTGTCAAAAAACGAATGGTATGTCTCCAGGTGGTTCTGTTTTAATTGCTTATACCCCTTATACTCAGCACACTTCAATATATCGCTCATAAATTCTATAATATTATCGCAACCATCAAAATCTGTCTTTCCGGTCAGAATAATATAAAAATCATCACCGGTTCTAATGGTCAGACCATTTTCATTTTTTTCTATAGTACCTGATTTCAGAACTGGTTTCAGCATAATTCCAAATTTAATCCCTGAGTTTTCTTTATACCGGATTGGTTCTTCGCATTGATAATAATTGGGAGCTGCATAAACCGGAGCATTTGCCTCGAATACCAGCATATTTTCACTTTTTCTCCAGACGCAGGGCATCTGGCTTCTTAATGAAACATGTACTTTTACTTCTGAATCACTGTCTGTTGATATTTTCATCACCAGAACATTATCAGACATACTAACAAATGTTTCTTTCTGATAAGTTACCCCGCCCTCAATCCAGTGTACTGTATGTAAAGCATCATTTAGTGACAGTTCCCGTTTATACTCCATTATCTCATTGTTTCCATTTTCTGTCAGCATCTGTACATCAACAGTTCCCACAGGAAGATATGCTGCTGTCCAGTCTCTTAGAATATGGGATTTTGCATATTCTTCCGCCTCATTGTATCTGCTTTCAAATACCAGTTTTCTGATATGATTCCAGTCAGGAAGATCAGGATACGGTTCTGACTGCTTCTGACTGCCAGACCACAAAGTATCCAGATTTAACTCTATTGTCTCCTGTCTGGTGCCTCCCGAAACCATGGCTCCAATCTCACCATTTCCCAGAGGAAGCGATTCAATCCATTCTTTTGCCGGTTCCCTGTAGTTTAATTTCCACTGCATATATTCTGTCTCTTCCTTTATTTTATACTATTTTCGATTCATCCATTTCCCACTGGTAAAATCAGGTATAGCAATTGGCTGTCCTCCCATAGAAATAGATTCTTCTGCAAGTACAGATATACTCATCCATGTTGCCATATCATAAACATCTATTACAGCTTCTGAATTTTCCTGAACACATTTGATAAAATCTGAAAATACAAGAAAATCCATTCCATCATGTCCTTTTTTTACTCCGGCATCCAGATATTTTTTCCATACAGGATGTTCATATTTATCTCTGTATTCCTCGACATTTCCCCAATGTTTTTTCCACTCAAAATGATCTTCTGCTGATTTCTCTCCATCAAGGAAAATAGAACGGTTATCTTCCGTATACATTCCTTTTGTTCCCTGAACTGTAAATCCTCTGGAATAATATCTTGGCAATGTGGTATCCAGAGTCAATAAAATTGTTTCCCCATTACTGCATTTAATAATTGTATTAACAATATCTCCCTGATTAAATGTTGTATTTGATAATACCTCATCATCTGCCTTCTTCTCTTTGATATATTCCTTTAAACCGGCTGCCTTTGAGGAAACAGAAGTTAAAGAAAGGAGTCTGTTGCCTCTGTTAATATGAAGTATTTTTGCAATAGGGCCTAATTCATGTGTCGGATAATTTTCTGTATTGCGATGAATGTAATTGGAAAGGCGATAATGTCTGTTTTCCTTTCCAAATGCAACTTCTTCTCTCAGGTCATGACGATAACCCCCCTCACAATGAACAATTTCGCCAAGCACTCCCTGTTCTGCCATGTTTAATACCATCATTTCGTCTCTGCCATACAGACAGTTTTCCAGAAACATAACAGGCACTTTTGTTTCTTCATATGTTTCAATTAATTTCCAGCATTCACGCAATGAATATGCTCCACCTACTTCACATCCCACATATTTTCCTGCTTTCATTGCTTCAATACACATCTCTACATGCATATCCCAGGATGCACAGATGATAACTGCATCTACATCCGGCATCTGCAGTACTTCTTTATAATCTGTCACCATTTTAGGAGTGTTTCTTCCACTCTTTTCAATCACTTTCGCAGCTTCCTGACATCGGTCTTCATATTTATCGCATACTACAACAAACTCTGCATCCGGATGCTCTAAATATGCAGTTTCCAGAAGTCCTTTTCCTCTGGCTCCAAGACCAATCATTCCTATTCTGACTTTATTTCCCATAATATTTTTCCTCCAAATATCAAATGTTTTTATATCTTATCCTTTTATTCCCTGTAAAGCGATTCCTTCAATAAACTGCTTCTGGAAAAGAGCAAATAATATAAGTAATGGAAGGACTGCAAGAACCGCACCTGCCATCATAACCGGATAATCTGTTGCATACTGTCCCTGAAGATAGGATAATCCGGCTGAAAGGGTCATTTTTTCCGGTGATGTGTTAACAATCATCGGCCACATCAAATCATTCCAGGCACTTCTTAAAGTAAGAATAGCAAGAGCTACCAAACCTGGCTTTACAAGAGGAAACATAATTCTTGAAAAAATCATAAAATGATTGCAACCGTCAATTCTCGCCGCATCTTCCAGTTCGTTCGGAAGTGCCATAAAAAACTGTCTCATCAGAAATGTTCCAAAAGCACTGAACAATCCTGGTATAAATAACGCCGGTATTGTGTTTAACAATCCCATTTTCTGTATCATCAGATACTGTGGCAGGATAAAAAAAGATGATGGAACCATCAGTACAGCAAGCAATGTTCCAAAAATAATATTTCTTCCTGGAAATTTGATTCTTCCAAATGCATATGCTGCCATAGAGCAGAGGATTAACTGTACTACTACGATGACAGTGGCCGTAACAGCTGTATTTAAATACATTTTTGCAAATGGAATCTTTGTAAACACTGCCGCATAATTTGAGAATAACGGTTTTTCCGGAAATATCTTTAACGGAATACAAATTGACTCTGCCTGTGTCTTTAATGATGTAAGGATCATCCATACAAATGGCAGTAGCGTTACTATCATACAAAGAATCAGAATTATAAATACAATTACATGACCCCAGTTTACTTTTTTCGACTTCATAAGAGTTCCTCCTATTCGTAATTAACCCATTTTTTCTGAAGTTTCATCTGTAATGCAGTAATGAGCATAATGATCAAAAACAGAAATACTGCAAGTGCTGATGCATATCCCTTCTTTGAGAACTCAAATGCATTCTTATAAAAATAAACTACCATACTTTGTGACGATTCCATTGCAAGACCTGTTTTCTGTATCATCATATAAATGGTATCAAATGTCTGGAAAGTTGAGATCAATGTGGTTACTAACACAAAAAACAATGTAGGTGTTATTAATGGTAATGTAATACTAAAGAACTGTCTGATTCCACTGGCACCATCCATTGATGCAGCTTCATAATAACTTCTGGATATTCCCTGAATTCCAGCCAGCAGAATAATCATATTATAACCAACACTGCTCCATACACTTACAATGCAGATTGCAATCCAGGCTAATTGGGGATTACTTAAGAACTGCACCGAATCCATTCCAAATATATTTAAAATGTAATTGATAATACCATAATCACTATTAAACATCCATCTCCAAATCATAGCAACTGCAGCACTCATTGTAATCGCAGGTATGAAATACACTACTCTGAAAAAAGATTTGCCTTTAATCTTCATATTTAAAAATACGGCCAGAAGTAAAGACAAAATAATTACTGATGGCACAATCACAAGAACATATCTCATGGTATTAAATAGTGCATGCCACATTGTTGAATCGTGAAACATTTGTATGTAATTTTCCAATCCGACCCATTTAGTTTTATTAAAAGCACCAACCTCATGAAAACTGTCATAAAACACTTTAAAAATAGGGTAAAAATAGAACACTCCAAGACCTAAAACCAATGGTAAAATCATGGTATAGCCGGATATATAGTCCATTTTTTTCCGTTTACTGATTGCCTTCATATACCACTTCCCCTTTCGCATTTTATTAAGAAAGCACTTGCTGACAACGCAAATGCCTTTCCATTTTATCCAATCCTTATTCACTGGCTAAAACTTCGTTCATCTTTTCTGCAAGAGTATCACAGGCATCTTTTACATCTACCTGAAAATTATATGCTTTCTTAAGTTCTTCTGCCTGATATTGTTCCCACTCTGCTGTATTTTTGGATACAGGATATGGATAGGAATATTCCTTTGATGCTGTAACAAATGTAGAAAGATTATAGGCTTTATTCTTATCTACCCAAATATCAGCAGTTCCTTCATAGGCTGGAATTGCAGCTCCCATTTCAGCAGAAGTTTATTTGCCTCTTCACCTGATAAAAACTCAACCCATTTCCATGCTGCTTCCGGATTTTTCGTATCTTTATAAATACAATTTCCAAGACCATGAATTACTGTGGCCTGTTTTCCATTAATAGATGGAACAGGGGCAACATCAATATCGTCTTTAATATCTGAATCAAGAACCTGACTCAGAAACCATGATCCGCACCAGTACATTCCAAGTCTTCCGGATAAGAACTGTACATTTCCCTGGGTCTCTTCCATAGATGCCTCTGATGGGCTTACTCCATCTTTCATCAGATCTACCCAACACTGTACACCTGCCTGAGTTGCTTCTGTGTCATAACCAGACGTTTTCTTATCCTCAGATACAATAGTTCCTCCATTGGCAAAAATGGTGTTATAAATACCTATCTGTGTATCATATCCGGCAGAAATTCCGTATACACTTCCATCACTCCTGGTTAACTGTTTTGCAATGTCTGCCATGTCATCCCATGTCCAGTCATCTGTTGGATATGGAACTCCTGCTTCATCAAAAATCTTTTATTGTACCATACACCGATCGTGTCAAAATCTTTCGGAATTGCATACTGTTTTCCATCAACATTATAAAGTTCAACCAATGCCTCCGGATACTTTCCTGTATCAATATTATCTTCTTTAATACGGTCACTGATATCCATCAGAACATCTCCGTCCGCATATTTCATGATGTTTGGACCGTTCATCCAAAATACATCTGCAATACTTCCGCCAGTTGCTCCTGCCTCAAGTTTTGTCCAGTATTCATCCCATGAACTCGGTTCCAACGTAACTTTCACATCCGGATACTGCTCATTAAACTTCTCTATGCATTTTTCAAAGTATGGTTGCTGGGCTGTATCCCAGAATGCATATCTTATCTCTCCCGAAATTTCTTCTTTTCCGTCTGTTTTTTCTTTCTCTTTAGATGATCCACATCCGGCCATGCTCCCAAGTGCTATCACACAGCTCAGCCCAATGCTCCCGCTTTTTTCAACTTCATTTTGTCACCCTCCTTTATTTGGTAGATTTATCATAATCGAATTTCAGACAAATCTCCATTCACTTCATTGCCATTAATCTGTACATTATTTCCTTTTTCTTATAAAAAAGGGCGAAAGATGCATCTATCTCAAGAATCCATCTTCCACCACTTTCTTGCACAATATTTACTTTTTTCTTTTGATTTATTTACTTTTTAATGAGTCCACAATCTCATCTTCTGAAATATCTCCTGACAGATATCTGAAAATATTGGCTTCAAAATCTTCTCTTTGTTCAAAATCCCAGTCATTTCCAGGAAGTTCCCTGATAATATCCGCTTTCTTCAATTTAGCATATGCTTCATATATAACATCGTTTTGTCCCGAAAGATCAGCTATATTTACGTTCGGATTCGAAGGTATCTGACCAGTTTTTTTCCATATTTTCGTCTGCACCTTTTCACTGAGCATATATTTCAGAAAACGTATACAAGCTTCTTTTTGTTTTGTATCACTGGAACTTCCAATAAAATATCCGGGATACGCAGATACCATCGCCACATCTTTATTATTTTTGTCCGGAAACATTGCATATTCCATTTTTAATTTAGGATTTATCTTCTGTTCACTGTCTATACCACCGGCATAAATTGCCGAATGCCCTACATTAAAACTTCTTAATCTATCCCTGTATGTATAATTTTTTTCCACATCAGCATAATCTTTAATTTCATTTAATAATTTCAACGCCTCCGAGATACTTTTCTCATCAGAATCAGTATCTCCAATATATGACTGCATCATACATTCAATTGTGTTATAATCCAGATGCATGGAAACCGTATCCAGTTTCTCCTGCTCTGCCCATTGTTTTATCTTCTTACAACATTCCAGAAATTCTTTCCAGTTTTCCGGCGTTTTCTGTATCTTTGCATTTTCAAATATCTGTTTATTATACCAGTAACCACCTGTATTCAGAACATCTGTAACCGTATAGAGTTTTCCATCTGCAGTTTTCCATTTCATCAGAGTTTCCGGAGCAATCATACTCTGAAATTCTTTATCCTTTTCTATATAAGGCATAATATCAATCACATATCCCTGAGTAACCATAAAAGAATATAATGTATCGATTCCTGTTTCGCCGATATAAATGAGATTTGGCAATTTTCCTACAGAAATCATTTCTTTTACTTTTGATGTTACATTTTCCGGCGAAGGCATGGATATCATTTTCAGAGAAATATCCGGATTATCTTTTTCGAATTCACTATATATTTCCCTCATGGCCTGATTATCTTCTTCCATTGTTCCCCAGCCATGTAAAAGAACAATACTGATTTCATCTGACTGTGACAATGTTCCACATCCTGATAAACACATCAGCAACATCAGAAGAAGTATCAGACATTTTTTCATAACGATTTACCTCCGGTAAAGTTTCTCATACTCCTTCGGGGAATATCCTGTATATTTTTTAAAAACACGTGAAAAATATGCCGTATCTTCCATCCTATACTGTCTGCTATTTCATAAACTCTCATCTTTCCGTCTTCAATATATTTCTTGGCAATTTCAATTTTTTTCTGATTAATCGTTTCGAACAGTTTCTCGCCTGTCCGTTCCTTATATATTCTGCTGATGTAACATCTGTTTGCATGTACCGCATCCGCAATAAGATCCAGGCTTATTTTCTTCGTATAATTTTTCTCTATAAATTTGTTAATGGAATCAATCAGTCATCCGCAGTCTGAATTTTTTTATTTTTCTTTCTGACAAATGATAGCATCATACTTTCCAGACAATCTTCAATCTCAATAATCCGTTTTGTTTCAAGAATCAGATTGATAGCATCTTCCTGTTCCATATCGAATCCGGTTACTTCATCATCTCCATATTCAATATACAATCTGTGACACTCGGAAATAAACAGAATAGCGGCACTTCGTATATACGAGTCTGAGTAATCTCTGATAGCCGAACGTAATTTCTGCATTTCTTCCATGCATACATTCTCATCCCCACTCTGCATACAACTTATAATATTACAGACAATTTTATTCAATTCATTATCATTCAGTTTGTTTTTCTGTCCTGCATATACTTCTGTTCTGTTCTTCTCTGAACGATTATCTTTCTTCAATTCTTCAGAAATTTCTTCCAATGCTTTAGGAAGATCTTCAAACAAATTACTCTTTATCACATATCTTTTCACCTGAAATACAATCGCCTGTTGAGCATATTTAAAATCTTCATATGCCGTAAGCAGCACAACTACTATATCCGGATAATTCTCATGTATCCACTGCGCAGCCTCCATCCCTGTCATAAGTGGCATTTGTATATCCAGTATTACGATATCCGGTTTATATTTTTCTACAGCATTTACTACTTCTTTCCCATTTTTTAATGCTTCTGCAAGATGACATCCCAGTTCATCCCACGGAATCATTTCTTTTAATGCTTCTCTTATAAATGGTTCATCATCTGCTACTATAACCTTCCACATATTAATTCCCTTCCCGCTAAATTCCTATTCAAGCATATATCCGCAATTGAAACAGGGGATACCTGATTCGGTTAAACTGTTCTATCCTTCTCATAGGAAGACAGACCGTAACTATTGTTCCTTTTCCAATCTCGCTCTGGAATAATACGCCATATTTATCACCATAAAGATTACGTATCAGTCTCTGAATGTTCATGACACCTACTCGAGGATTCTTATTATCTTTCCTGTCATCCATTTCATTCACATTAAATCCTACGCCATCGTCTTCTACAACAATATTTATAGAATCTTCAGAAGCTTCTCTGATTGCTACCCTGATTCTGCCTTCTGTTCCCTTTGGCTCCAGTCCATGGATGACCGCATTCTCTACTATCGGTTCTATACAGAGTCTGGGGACATAACATTCCTTTATCTCATCAGACTCCCATTCAATATTATAGGTAATGATATCCTTAAATCTTTCACTCTGAAGGTATAAGTAAAATCCGGCTATTTCCATTTCTTCTTTTAACTTTATCTCAACCTCATTTCTTCTGAACAATTTTCCTCTCATTAATCCTGCAAAAGATGTTACCGTCTGATATAATTCTTCATCGCGGTGTTTTTTTACCTTAATAGCAATCATTGTCAGTACATTAAACATAAAATGTGGATTTATCTGAGCTTGCAGATACTGAAGCCGCGCTTCTTTCACAAGTAATTGTGTTTCGTATACTTCTTTGATCAGAGTTTCAATTCTCACTGTCATTTCATTAAAAGAGTCGCTGATCTGCTGAAACTCTAAAATATTGTAATTCTCCAGCTTTGTTTCAAAGTCTCCCGTTCCAACCTGTTCAATTTTTTTTACAATTCTCTGTAACGGATAAGTAACCCTCCTTGAATAATACAATGCTGAAACTACTACTGCAATAAACATAGATACAGCAATTGCCCAGGCCAGCTGAAATCCCGGTCTAATATCCAGATATAATTTACTTTTTGGTATTATTATGTAAGTAGATAAACCAAAACTGTCCTGATTTTTTTATACAGGTATTTTTTATGATCTTTTTTTATTTCTCCGTCCAGATTAATCAGCTCATCTTTTAAAATTCCATTTAATCCTGTTCCCCCTATTTCAGTCCCATCATTCGTCTGTATTGACCAGTAATATGTCTGATATTTTTCCAGTTTGGAAAAGATCTTGTTGATATTTTCCATATCAAATATTGCAACACAATATCCCATACGTTCCATGTCATCATCATAAACAGAAAAATAACACTCTATTTCCTGACCGTTTTTTCTGTAATAGAACATTTTGTCCTGGTCTCTGTATCTTTTAATTCCATCAATTATACGTGTATTCTTTATATTATCTGCCGATTGTGTCTCCGGATAAAAATGAATCCCTTTATACTCCATATTTTTAGAAAATACATAATAGTCACTTACAATCGGAAATGTATCCGACACCATATTCTGATTGGAAAAAAAGGTTGATTCCCTGTTTCATTACTTTCTCAATTCCCTCTGTCGAACCGGTACGGAAAAAATAATTCATATTTTCATTTTCACTCAGATATATCACTAATCTTTCCCAGAACAGCAGATGATTTGTAAACTGCTTTTCCACACTTTCCATATAGAAATCCATATCTTCGCGCAATGCAATTGAAGACCACTGGAATATGATAACGGATAATCCTCCACCAACCAGAAGCATTGTCATAATACTGGTCCACACAAGCATATTCACCATTTCAGACCGAATTGTCTTTTTATTCTGTCTTTTATTCTTTACTTTCATATATTAAAATTTCCTGTTATCTGGAGTATTTTTACTATAATTTTATCATAAGTGTCAGATTATATCCAGCACTATATGCAGAAGATATCCATCTTTCAACTGTCTTAATGTTACTGTTCACTCGGGAGTTTGACACATTGAAATGCAAAAAAGTACCTCAAATCCTTGAAATAGGCTTTTTTTTTTTGTCAAAATTCTATTTTTATTATATAGTAATATTTAGTGATATATTGTATAATAGTGACAGAGGTGATTATTATGCGTATAACAACATCAAAATCAAAAAATTCCGAGTCCTTTTACATCACTCAGTCCTATACAAATGCCAATGGGAAAAGCACTTCCAAAACCATCCGAAAATTAGGTACGTTAGCTGAATTATCAGCGCAGCTCCACACGGATCGTGATGGAGTTGTTGAATGGGCTAATGAACAAGCGCGTCTTGAGACTCTGAAATATAAAAGTGAAAAAGAAGATGCTACTGTTATGATTCCGTTTCATTCCAACAGACTTATGGACTATCATAAACAGAAGCTATTTTCTGGTGGATATCTTTTCCTTCAATCGATTTACTATGGGCTTAAGCTTGATTCTGTCTGCAGAAAAATCAAAAGCGACATAAATTCGAATATGATCTTAATGCGATTTTATCTGATTTAATTTATACAAGGGTTCTGGAACCTTCCAGCAAAAGTTCTTCCTTCCGAGCAGCAAAACAGTTCCTTGAGCCTCCAACTTATGAACTTCATGATGTGTACCGAGCTCTTTCTGTTCTTGCTTCTGAAATGGATTTTATTCAATCAGAAGTTTATAAAAATAGCTTTTTTCTCGGTGACAGAATGGATCGGATTCTTTATTATGATTGCACAAACTACTACTTTGAAATCGAACAGGAAGATGGTGATAAAAAATACGGAAAAAGCAAAGAACATCGTCCGAATCCCATTATTCAAATGGGACTTTTTACAGATGGTGACGGAATACCTTTAGCTTTCTCACTCTTTCCTGGAAACCAAAATGAGCAGAAATCTTTAAAACCTTTAGAAACAAAGATTCTCCAGCAATTCGGCTGTGATAAGTTTATCTATTGCAGTGACGCCGGACTTGCTTCTGAGGATAACCGTGTTCTTAATCACATGGGACAGAGGGCATTTATTGTCACTCAGTCCATCAAAAAACTGCCTGCCGAAGATCGGGCATGGGCTTTAAAGAAAACTGGCTTCAAACGTCTCGCAGATGATAAACCTGTGGACCTTACAAAACTGACAGGTGATGACAAGAACCAGATTTATTATAAAGACGAACCATTTACAACCAAAAAACTGGATCAAAGATTGATCATAACCTACTCACCTAAATATGCTACTTACCAGAAAGCCATCCGTGCAGAGCAGATCAGTCGGGCAGAAAAAATGGTTGCAAATGGCTCTCTAAAAAAACAGCGTAAAAATCCAAACGATCCTGCAAGATTTGTAAATAAGATAGCTGTAACCAACGAAGGAGAAAAAGCTAAGATCCACTATTATCTCGATACAGATAAGATTGCTGAAGAAGAAATGTATGACGGGCTTTATGCGGTATGTACAGATCTGCTTGATGATGACGTTGCAGATATCTTAAAAGTCAGTGAAGGAAGATGGCAGATTGAAGACTGTTTCAGAACTATGAAAACAGACTTTGAAGCCAGACCCGTTTACTTAAACCGTGAAGATCGGATTAAAGCCCATTTCCTTACCTGCTTTCTTGCTCTGTTATATTTTCGATTATTAAATCGCTCTCTGAAAGGAACTTATACTACAGAACAATTACTTCGTACTTTAAAGGATATAAAATTTGCGGATATAGAAGAACAGGGCTTCATGCCAGTATATGAACGTCAGGAAATCACTGACGATCTCCATGAAACCTGCGGATTCAGAACGGACTATCAATTCATAACAAAACGGAAAATGAAAGGAATTCAGAAAAAAAAGTAAGCGGAGATAAAACATTACTATATTTCATGTATACAGACAAAAGTGCCACACCCCTTGTATTTACAGGGATTGTGGCGCTTTTTTAACTAATCAACTGTCAAAGATGAGACTATAGTATATCGGTTAGTCAAGCCAAATATTATTGAAAATTTTTATCATGATGAAACAATATTCTGCAGCCACACACCCTTCTTAACCAGCACAAATCCAATCACACACTTAATCAAATCTGCCAGCTGCACACATGCATAAATCACAAGCACATGAATCCCTGTATAACGACTCAGCACAAACGCGATCGGCACACTGACACACCAGATAAACACACTGTCAAACAGGAACGTAATAATCGTCTTTCCACCGGAACGCAGAGTAAAATAGGTTGCATGCAAAAACGCATTCTGCGGCATAAAGAATGCAGTGATCATAATCAGATACTTCGCCAGCTCCCTTGCCTCATCATTGGTATTATAAAGCATTGGAAACAGCGGCGCCATAACAAACATCACCATTGCCACACAGGTACAGCACATCACTGAGAACGCGATCATCTTGTTATCTGTATCTCTCGCTTTCCTCATATCTCCCGCACCCAGAAGCTGTCCCACAATAATCGCAACAGAATCTCCCAGCGCAATAAACACAATATTAAACACATTGTTGATCGTATTGGAAATATTCAGCGAAGCGACCACATTCAGCCCTCGAATCGAATAACACTGTGTCAGCATCGCCATGGCCGAAGCCCATAAAGTCTCATTAAACAACAGCGGTGTACCCTTGACCAAAATCTTCTTTGTCAGATTCGCAGGAACCTTAAGCGTACTGTACAGCCCCTTTGCAAATGCATTCTTCTCCGTATGCCTGTGTGTCCAGCCTATTACAATTGCCGCCTCCACATAACGGGACAGCACAGTTGCGATTGCCGCACCTCTCACACCCAGTCTCGGGAAGAAAAACACACCATAAATCAGCAGGTAATTAAACAACAGATTCACACAGATTGCCACAACTCCTGCTTTCATTGGAAGAACAGTCTCTCCGCACTCTCTCAGAGTACTGGAATAAATCTGTACCATCATAAACGGCGGCAATCCAAACAGCATAATATCCAGATACTGTTTTCCATAATTCAGCGTATCTGCAATCTGCTGCGCAGTACCCTCTCCCTGAAGATACATACTGATCAGATTCTCTCCAACAGTAAAAAACAGCAAAATCGTTCCAATCGTCAGAATCACAGCCATCCAGAACTTATACCTGAATGTCTGCCTCACACCCTCGTGATCCTTCTGTCCAAAATACTGCGCCGTGAAAATACCCGCTCCGGATACCCCTCCGAAAATACACAGATTATAGACAAAAATCAGCTGATTCACAATGGAAGCCCCCGACATCTGCTCCGTACCGATCCGCCCGATCATAATATTATCCAGCAGACTCACGAAATTCGTGATTCCATTCTGGATCATGATCGGAACAGCCACAGCCAGAACCATCATATAAAACTTCCTGTCACCGATAAACTTCTTACGAAACGATGACCTTTCTTTCGTCCTCTCCATAAAACTTTTCCTCATCCTTCTTCACAAAAACAGACTGTCCCGAGACAGCCCTCGCCTTAAGCGTTGTATCATCTACATTACTATAAAAAAACAACATTTCAACCCCATATCAATAAATTCATACTATCATTTTCTATTCCGTTTCTGTTCCGTTTTTTCTTCACTCCATATCCGATAACACACTTCCATACTATCATTCACAGTACCAGCCAGTTCACAGCGAAGAAAAAATAAAATGTTTTGAACCACGGCTGCGGGGGCAGGAACTCTAAGCCTTTTGGAAATTTGCTAAAACCATGCCAGAAAAAATTCAAAACTCGCTTCGCTCAGACAGTGAATTTTTCTGACATAACGCAAATTCCCAAAAGACTAAGAGTTGCTACACCCCCTGTAGATGTGGT
>ENA-OQCP01000136-OQCP01000136.1-human-gut-metagenome-genome-assembly--contig:-NODE-136-length-29199-cov-1.744565_pt1 | contig 29199 bp, 54 predicted proteins | sample MGYA00242760_ERZ504583 | MGnify/ENA primary metagenome ERZ504583 (study PRJEB26092, sample SAMD00036308) | human gut metagenome | host: Homo sapiens | study: EMG produced TPA metagenomics assembly of...
TTTTGGTTTTTTTAGGGTTCTCTTTTGCAACCTTGTACAATTTTCAATTACTATTTTTTGTTGAAAAATGTATATCTTCATTTCAAATGTAATTCTCCACAACCAGATACTTTATTTACCGGAGAAATTTCTATGAAGAAGCTCATGCTCTTTTCCCTTCGACAAAGTATCGTACAAGGAAAGAATCATTGGGTTCTCATTTGATTTCTTGATCTGAGTGTTTACATCTGTATCATATAATGCCTTCATTCTTGCTTTTCTGGTTCTCGGTCCTGCATTCACCGGCTGACCTCCACCCATGATACATCCTCTGCGGCAGGCCATCACTTCCACAAAATCATACTCCGCTTCATGATTTTTAATCTGCTGCAATACTTTATCTGCATTTGCAAGGCCATTTACAACTGCTGCCTTAATCTCTCTTCCGTTATAATTATAAGTCAGCACTTTAATACCGTCGTCCCCACGCACACCACTCTTTTTAATAGACTCCATGTCTACTCTGTTGTGTCCCTGCTGCAGCCTACGGAGCACTGCCTCTGTAACACCACCGGTAACACCGAAGATCACACCACTTCCGGAGCCGATACCAAACGGTACATCAGCTGCTTCGATCTCAACTTTGTCAAATACAATTCCTGATTTGCGGATCATTCTTACGATTTCTGTTGTTGTAAGCACGTAATCAACATCCTGCTTGCCATTTGTATAAGATTCCGGACGTAAGATTTCTTCCTTCTTCGCCGTACAAGGCATAATTGATACAGATACGATCTTCTTTCCTTCATTTTTCTCAGGATCTTTATAATACTCTCTTACAACAGCTCCAAACATCTGCTGCGGTGATCTGCATGTTGAAAGATTCGGCACGAATTCCGGATATTTATTCTCACAATATTTTACCCATGCCGGACAGCACGATGTAAAGAGTGGCATCTTCTCACCGGAAGTAAATCTCTCAATAAACTCTTTGGATTCCTCCACAACTGTCAGTCTGCGCCATAGGATGTGTCATATACTTCATCAAATCCCAGACGATGCAGTACTCCAACGAGTTTGCCCATCACATTTTCACCTTTGGCATAACCAAAGTTATCACCGATTGCAACACGTACAGCCGGAGCGATCTGAGCGATCACTTTTGTATTCTTGTCTGCCAAAGCTTCCCACACTTCATCAATATTGGTATGAATACTGATTGCACCGGTCGGACAGACAACACGACACTGTCCACAACCTACGCAGTCTGTTTCTGCAATCTTCTTATTAAATGCCGGTATTACCTGTGCATCAGTTCCACGATACGCGAAGTCGATTGCATTGATATTCTGTACATTATCACACATTCTGACACAGTCACCACACAGGATACATTTATTCGGATCTCTGATAATTGCGTGTGAACTTGTATCAATTGGCTGTATCTCTCTTACATTTTCAAAGCGGATCTCATGAACTCCCATACGGTGCGCCAGTTCCTGCAGATGACACTCGCCGCTCTTGATACACGTCGTACAATCTCTGCAGTGAGCAGCCAGAAGTAGTTCCAGTATCAGTTTCCGGTAGCGCATCAGCCTTGGTGTATTTGTATAAATAATCATTCCGTCTCTCGGCTTTTCTGAACATGAAGCAAACGTTTTCCCTCTGTCATCTTCTACCGTGCATAATCGGCAGGCACCATAGATTGATAATTCCGAATGATAACACAAGGTAGGGATATCAATCCCGGCTTTTCTTATTACAGACAATACATTAGGTTCATCCGTGAACTCAATGGCCTGTCCGTCAATTGTCATAATTCCCATAAATCTCTATCCTCCCTACTCTGTATAAACAGCTCCAAATGGGCAGTTATCGATACAACTTCCACACTTGATGCACTTTGAATGATCAATTGTAAATGGTGATTTTATTTTCCTGTGATCGCATTTACCGGACAGTTCTTCACACATTTTGAACATCCTTTACATTTCTCCGGATCAATCTTAAACACACGAAGATTAGAACAGACTCCCGCACGACATTTCTTATCTACTATGTGGCTCTTCATATTCTTTTCGGAATGCATGGATCGTACTTACAACCGGCTTTGGTGCACTCTTCCCAAGACCACATAGGGCAGTATTTTCGATCATGTCTGCCAGTTCTTCCAGTTCATCGAGGTCGCTCATTTCTCCGTTTCCGGCAACTATACGTTCCAGAATCTCCAGCATACGCTTAGTTCCTTCTCTGCACGGAACGCATTTTCCACAGCTTTCTCTCTGTGTGAAGTTCATAAAGAATCTTGCAACCTCTACCATACAGGTGTCTTCATCCATAACAACAAGTCCACCGGAACCAATCATGCACCGATCTTTGACAGTGAGTCAAAATCCATCTTACTGTCAAGCTGGGATTCTACCAGACATCCACCGGATGGACACCGATCTGAACTGCCTTGAACTTTATCGTCCTTGAATGCCGCCTCCGATATCAAAAATGATTTCACGTAAACTTATTCCCATAGGCACTTCGATCAATCCGGTATTTTTTACATTTCCGGTAAGGGCAAATGCTTTCGTTCCTGGGCTTTGCGGTGTACCGATACGGCTGTACCAGTCTGCTCCGTTTTTAATGATCATCGGGATATTTGCATAAGTCTCTACGTTATTTAATACTGTTGGTTTCTCCCATAATCCTGCTCTACTGTTCTCGGAGGTTTTACTCTTGCATGCCACGCTTGCCTTCAATTGAAGCTGTAAGTCGCAGAACCTTCCCGCATACAAAGCCACCGGCTCCAACGATTGATATGTAATTTAAAACTGAATCCTGTTCCGAGGATGTTATCTCCCAGAAGTCCTTTCTCCTCTGCCTGAGCAATAGCGATCTGCAGTCTTCGTACTGCCAGCGGATACTCTGCACGGACATAAATATATCCTTCCTGAGCCTGCACCGCATAAGCTGCCAGCATCATACCTTCGATCATTCGGTGCGGATCACCTTCCATGACACTTCGATCCATAAATGCACCCGGATCTCCTTCATCACCATTGCAGACTACATAACGGATCTTTTCCGGCTGACTTGCTACCTGTGACCATTTTCTTCCGGCTGGGAATCCTGCTCCTCCTCTTCCTCGAAGACCTGCATCAGTAACTGTCTTAATAACTGCTTCCGGAGTCATTTCAAAAACAGCTTTTTCAAAAGACTCGTATGCCCCTACCGCCATTGCATCCTCAATATGCTCTGCATCAATATGACCGCAGTTTCTCAACACCAGACGGGTCTGCTTGGCATAGAATGGAATTTCTTCCTGTGTCTGATATACATGACCATTATCTTCATACATCAGTCTTGTAACCGGTTCTCCATGAAGAATTGTCTTTTCAAAAATTTCTTCACAGTCTTCCAGTTTTACTTCAAATACAGATAGTTATAAGGTTCAAATACGAACCAAAGGCCCATCTCACAAAATCCATGACATCCACTCATCTTAAGCCCCACATGAGCAATCTCTTCACCGATTTTAACTGTAACATGATCCATATTGGAAGTCAGCTCTTTCAAACGGGTATAGATTTTATCCGAACCACCTGCCAGACATCCTGTTCCTCCACAGACCAGAATACAACAGTTTTCTTTCTGCCGCTTTTCCTTACACTCTTCTCTCCATAACTGGAGCTGCATTCTGTTTTCTATCCTCATTCCTCTTCCTCCGCAGCTTCTTGATCAGCTCGCTCATTTTCTCAGGTGTCATTTTCGGATGTACTTCATCATTGACCATCACGGCCGGTGCCAGTCCGCATGCGCCCAAGCATGAAACCGTCTCTACTGTAAACAACTGGTCATCTGTTGTGTGTTTCTTTTTCCCAAGCCCCAGTTCCTTGTAAAGTCCTTCCAGAATCGGAATGGATTTACGCACATGACAGGCTGTTCCATCACATACTTTTATCACATATTTTCCTTTTGCCTCAAAAGAAAAAATTTTCATAAAAACTTGCCACACTGTAAGCTTTCGCCTCGGAGATTCCCAGTTTCTCCGCAACATAAGTTAAAAGCTCCGGTGGAAGATAGCGATATTCTTCCTGAATCCCCTGTATAATCGGATCAAAGACTTTTCGTCACATGTATACTGTGCAATAATCTCATCTGTTTTTTCATAATAGGATATATCTAACATTGCGTTCCTCCTTTTTGTATTTTTCACATATAATTCATTATACATCCTATCCTCTTTTATGCATAGTGCTATTTGATATTGTTTTCACAATTTTTATTTCGTCGTTTTTTTATTTTTATCCGTTTTATCGCGTTTCTATTAATGCAAATTGCCAATTCTTATATCAGTATAGTCATTGGTTTACTATTCGCGCAAAAAAGAAGATGCCATCTGTGAAAAATAGCATCCTCTCTATACTTTATTCTTATTTCATGTTTTCAATCCGGTATCCTTTCGGACTGATTCCGTAGCGTTCTTTAAATTTTCTATAAAAATAGCTTGTATTGTCGTATCCAACTGCTTCTATAATATCCGACACCGCAATCCTGCTGTTTATCAGAAGATACACTGCCTGCTGCATCCTCTTTTCCTGAAGAAGTTCTTTATATGTCTTCCCTGATTTCTTCTTGATCTCACGACTCAGCCAATAGACATCCACTTTCATCTCTACCGCCAGTTCTGACAGCGTACCTTCTTTAAAATGATCCTCGATATAACGATACACATTCGCCATAATCTCTGTGTCAAATTTGCGTCCGCCGGCTTCCATCTTATCCATATAATTCAACAACTGAAGAAACAAAAGTCCCATCGTGATCTGATTACTGCTTCGCTTATTGGAAATGTCATAGAAGATCGTCCAAACCATATTCTCGATCAGATTCTGTACCGGGAGAATATCAGCCACATGAAAATACAGATAAGACGTCTCTTCATCTCTTCCACACAATGCACCGACAAGAAAATCTTTTAGCTGGTTTTCTTCTGCTCCGATCATTGAGAACGCTGTGTTAAAAAACTCCGGCAGGACAATAAAGTTCACTGCAATATCATACTCTCCGGCCGGAAGGATCTCCTGCACTGCATTCTGATTCAGAAACAGAAGGTCACCCTGTTCGAGCACAACCTGATTGCCGTTCACGATATGTGTCGTTGTTCCTGGCACATATAAATTACTTCTATATAATTGTGTGTATGCGCCGGGAAATGTACAAAGCGAGTATGCGGTCTGACCTGGATCAACTTCCCCTTCTTCAGAAGTTTCGCACTGTCCACAACCATTTCCTTCTTTTCTGTATAAAGCTGTGGATCGATCTCCTGTTTTCCTTCAAGGATCCGGCGTTCCTCATCTGTGATCATCGCCAGTTCCCGGATCAGTTCCTGATGCATCTATTGCCTGCCTTTCTAGTTTATCCTTTTAATGTAGCTGCAATCTCTCTCGTTAATTCCATGTACTCTTTCGCACTTCTACTGCTCTTCTTATATGCGATCACCGGTGCATTATTATCCTGCGACCACTCAATTCCACTGTCCACGCGGATGTAAGTATCAAATACTTCACATCATCTAACTCTTGCAGAGTCTCTAATGTCTGTTTGAAATAATTCTTTCTTGTATCAACCTTTGTGATCACAATTCCACCAAGCTTGAGATCCGGTGCAATTTCTTCTACACTGTCCAGGAATTCGAACATATTTCCAAGACCAAACAGTCCCCATGGAGATGCCTCTACCGGAAGGATCACATAATCGGACGCACACAGGATATTCATCACCCATCCACCAAGTGTCGGCGGTGCATCGATCAGAATATAATCATAAACTTCTGACTCGCGGATTTTCTTCAATCCTTTTTTCAAAATATACTCTCTCTGCCATTTTGTAAAGTTCGTATTCGATCGAACTCATCAATGTAGAAGACGGAATCAGATCAAGTCCTTCGTATTTTGTATTCACGATATAATCTGTCAGATCATCCTGTCGCTTGATTGCTTCATACAAATTTTTGTCACTCTGTGCATATGCAAGCACTGTATCTTCGTCAAACAAAGAAAGGGAGAGATTCAGCTGCATATCTCCGTCGATCATCAGAACCTTTTTTCCAAGCTCTCTCAAGCCAAATCCAACATTTGAACAAGTTGTGGTCTTTCCGCTTCCTCCCTTATTATTCGTAAAACAGATTACCTTTGTCTTTGCCATTGTGTTCTCTCCTTCTTCCGAAATCATCAAATCTATCCTAATTACTGTATCCAGTAACGCCTTTTCTAAAATTTTAGCATATCCATTTACGAAAGACAATGAAATCCAATCCATTTTATGTTATAGTTAATGTATCTGAGTAATCGTTAGAATTTTATCATGATCACTCTCCAAATCAGCCGCTTATTTAAGGGCTCAGAAAGACTGAGGTTTTCTTTTATGAATAAAAAATCCATACTGATCACCGGTTCTTCCCGCGGCATCGGACGTGCCTGTGCGAAAGCATACGCCAAGGCCGGTTATTACGTATTTCTCAACTGTGTCCACCAGGTGGAACGCTTAGAAGAACTCGCACATGAGATTCTCTCAGACGGGGGATCCTGTACAACAGTTCCCGGAGATGTCAGTAACCCCGACGAAGTCCGGAAAATTTCAGGTTATTGAAAAAGAGTGTGGTGGCGTTGATATTCTGATCAACAATGCCGGCATCGCGTGGTTCGGGCTTCTGACCGACATGACTGACAATGAATGGGATAAGATTCTTGCTACGAATCTTTCTTCGGTCTTCTACTGCAGCCGTGCCGCAATTCCATACATGGTGTCTAAGAAATGTGGAAAGATACTCAATATTTCTTCTATGTGGGGAACGATCGGCGCTTCCTGTGAAGTTGCTTATTCCGCAACCAAATCAGGAATACATGGCCTGACACGAGCACTTGCCAAGGAACTTGCACCGAGTAATATTCAGGTGAATGCGATTGCCTGCGGTGTGATCGATACAGAAATGAATGGTCGTTTAAATGAAGAGGAACGCCAAGACCTTATGGATGAGATTCCTTCCGGACGTTTTGCCGATCCGGAGGAAGTTGCCGAGCTTGCATTAAAGCTCACAGATACACCGGCTTATATGACCGGACAGATTATTGGAATAGATGGAGGATTCATATGATAGACGTACATCACATTGAACAGATTTCACAGGATTGTTCCCTTACAGAATTTGTCGGAACAACTGTTTTGGATACAATCGGACTTGTCATCCCGGGAATTGACCCTTCGCTTCTCGAGAAGATGAATCTAAAAAAGCCATATAAAAGTCTTGGTCTGATCAGTTCAAGAACAGGTGCAGCCGGACAGATCAATGCAGCTGACGAGGCTGTCAAGTCCACGAACACGGAGATTGTTTCCATCGAACTTCCTCGTGATACAAAAGGCTGGGGCGGACACGGTTGTTTTATCGTGATCGGCGGAGACAACGTCTCTGATGTGCGCCGTGCTGTTGATATTACACTTGAATATATCGGCAAATATGCCGGTGAGCTCTACATCAGCCAGGCCGGACATTTGGAATTCACTTTCTCTGCCTGTGCAGACAAAGCACTTCATATGGCATTCAACGCCCCGATTGGAAAACCTTTTGGATTCTTCTGCGGTTCCCTGCTGCTATTGGACTTGTCATGGCTGACCTTGCGGTGAAGTCTTCCCCGGTTGAAGTCATCAAGTATATGACCCCGAACCAGGGAACAAGCCATTCGAACGAAGTGATCGTCGCGGTAACCGGTGATGCGGATGCTGTTAAGAATGCAGTCCTCACTGCAAGAGATGTAGGGCTTCAGCTGCTTGTCTCTATGGGAAGTTACCCTGAGAGCCCGGCAACACCGTATCTGCAGTAGGATATAACTTTACAGAAACACCATATAATATTACACACACTTCCAAGAACAGTTTTTCCACTGTTCTTATAAGAAAAAACCGTAAGATGAAGCTCATTTCCTGCTTCCTCTTACGGTTTTGTTATCTATCTATTTTTCTTATTCTATAACATTAGAATTCCAGACACATTTATAATCTCCCATAAATATCCTGCGGCACATATGCCTTAACCTCAATTCCTTCCGGCACATATTCTTCGGATAACAGCTGCCCCTTACTGCGGATTAGCTGAATCTTGCCCGCTTCACTGAAATCATATAAGCGTTCAATATAAATCTGCTCTTTACGGATAATCTCCAACAATGCGTGTTTGAACTCTTCCAGCCCCTGCCCAGTCTTCGCAGATGTCGCAATGGAATAATCTGCCTGAAGATCTTTGTGATTAACCGGATTCTCAACCTTATCCTGCTTGTTAAACAGTGTAATGACCGGTTTTCCTTCGGCTCCAAGCTGTCTGAGTGTCTCGTAAACCACATGCATCTGTGCATCCATCTGCGGATTTGAAGCATCAACTACATGAACAATAATATCTGCATACTTCGCCTCTTCCAGTGTACTTTTAAACGCTTCTACCAAATGATGCGGCAGTTTATTGATAAATCCAACCGTATCTGTCAAAAGAATCTCCTGTGTGTTATCCAGTGTCAAAGCTCTCGTTGTTGTATCCAATGTTGAGAAAAGCATCGCATCCTCCAATACTCCTGCCTGTGTCAGTGCATTCTCAATACTGCTCTTCCCTGCTGAAGTATAACCTACTAACGCTGCTACTTTCAATCCTGACTGCTTTCTCTGTCCACGAATCAATTCTCTGTGGCGCTCTACATCTTTCAATTCTTTTTTCAGTCTGCTGATACGTTCTCTGATCAGACGGCGATCCATCTCCAGTTTTTTCTCTCCCGGTCCTCTTGTTCCGATTCCTCCTCCAAGTCTGGAAAGTGATTTCCCAAGTCCGGCCAGTCTTGAAGCACGGTACTTTAACTGTGCTAATTCTACCTGAATCTTACCTTCTCCTGACACTGCTCTGGCTGCAAATATATCAAGAATCAGAAGTGTTCTGTCCATGATTTTACAATCCAGTTCTGCTTCCAGATTCCCCATCTGCACACTTGTCAACTCGTCATCACAGATAATTCCTGTTCCGTGCGTCTCCCACAATAATTCCTTTAATTCCAGAATCTTTCCTTTTCCTATATAAGTTCCCGGATGGATACTTCTCTTGGCTGGATCATACGGCCGACAACTTCTGACACCTGCCGTCTTCGCAAGCTCTCCAAGCTCGTCCAGGGATCGTTCTGCCTGATCAGATCCATCCGTATCTACCGCAACGAGAATTACCCTCTCTTTTATTTCATCCATTGATATCATATTTTCTTTTCCTTATCTACTTATCATGATCTGCTAATATGCAACCTGCCCTGCTACTGACCGCAGTAACCTTTTATCTTGTCTGAAGGAACTCTGCTTCCTTACTCACAGAATCATCTTCCGGGAAATCTGCCTGATACTGTTTCATCGCACTCTTTGCATTTTCCCAGTCTGCTTGTTGTTCGTAGCAGACAATCACATTATATTCCATTTCTTGAAGAAGTGCTGTATCTGCTTTCGTTTTGTCATCTCCTGTCTTGCTTTCTGCAAGTGCGATTCCAGCCTGGAAACATTCGAGTGCCTTCGCATAATCTTCCGTCTTCATTGCGCAAACTGCGGTCAGATTATAAAGTTCCTGCGTCTGCTCTGCTCCCTGATCCAATGCGGTCTGAAATGCTTCCAATGCCTTATCATATTCTTCCTGTTCATAATATGTCATTCCAAGTCCCTGATATCCATCTGCCGCAACTTCTTTATTCCCATTCTTAGTTGCCTCTTCAAATGCCGTCTCTGCCGCATCATATCTGCCTCACCAAGCGCCTCTGTTCCGTCCTTGACTACATTTCCACAGCCGGATGCTAAACAAGTCACACCAGTCAACATCAAGACTGCCAGTTTTTTTCTTATCATCATCTATTTTCCTCATCTTTCTATGTGAAACATCTTTCATATTTTCCATTCTTCTATTGCTATAGTATACCGAACCTACAGAAAATCATCAAGTCCCATCGCCAAAGCGATTTAAAATAACGAGATGCGTTGCTGGTCGCACATCTTGTGAACAGCAATACAATCACTTTTAACAACAAAAGCTGTGAAAATATGAATCTCTCATTTCCCACAGCTCACTTCGTTTATTACAGTTTTATATTTTCTACAGATTACTGTCTTATGTTACAATCTCTGTCACTTTTTCCTGTACTTTCGAATCTTTATATTCTTTGTTATTTCCAAGAACATCTCTGCACACATCATTCATCAGTTCTTCGTTCATCTGAATCTGATCCTTATCCTGTTGGGCAATGCATTCCCGAATTGCCTCATTCAATGAAAGCATCTTATCATCCAGCTCTGATACCATCTTCGCGCATTCCTGCAGATCCTTGCTGATATACTCCGGTGCATTCCCTTCAAATTTGTAGTAGATCTTATGTTCAAGGCTTGCCCAAAAATCCATTGCAATGTTCGGATCTGAATTTCTACCTTCGTGTCTACTACACTATCCGAAAGAAATATCGGCACAGAAACTAACATATGATAACTTTTATATCCACTTTCTTTGGGATTCTTAATATAATCCTTAATTGAAAGAACTTTCAAATCACTTTGATTCCCTATCATCTCTGCCAGACGATATATGTCTGATGTAAATGAACAGATCAATCTTACTCCTGCAATATCATTCACATAGCGAACCATGTTCTCTATAGACGTCTCATGTCCATACCTCTTCAACTTTTTCACAATACTATCCGGTGTCTTGATTCTTGTCTTAATATGTTCAATCGGATTATACTGATGTACATGCTGAAATTCATCATTAAGAATCTCCAGCTTTGTACCAACTTCTTTCAACGCTGCATTATACAGGAAAATGATTGTCTTCCAGCTGTCAACATCTTCATAACTCTTTAGCGCAGCTTCTACCTGTTGTTCACTTCTCATAGCAGTCATCCCCCGGTCTGTTTATATATCTTAAGTATAACATACTCCCCTTTTTCTGTCACAGAATTCACTGCTTTTTTAGAGATATTTTAGTGTTACCGTAATAGTATCTTTCCAACCTCTGTAATCCATTTTCTGTCTACAGCTCCAATTTCATATCTCCCTGGCGAATCCAGCCCTTCTTTCTCATAAATTCTGAAATTCCAAGTGTGATCACTGCCGGAAGTACAAACTGGATTACAATGATCTTCACCAGAACAATCATCGGATCTTCTGTCTGGATCATCACCTGCCATGTCATCAACGGACCAACCAGCCCGGCTGTTCCCATTCCGGATCCGGTTGCATTATTCGTCATATGGAGTAACATTTGTACTTACAGGTCCTAAAATTGCGCTCGACAAAACGGATGGAATCCAGATCAATGGATGCCTCATAATATTCGGTACCTGAAGCATAGAAGTACCAATTCCCTGTGCCAGAAATCCACCAATCTTATTCTCTCTGTAGCTTGCAACTGCGAATCCAATCATATTGCAGCAACATCCAACCGTAGCTGCTCCAGCCGCAAGACCTGACAGATTCAGAATCACCCCCAAAGCCGCGGAACTGATCGGCAATGTCAGGATCATTCCCATCAAGACCGAAACTACAATTCCCATAAGGAACGGCTGCTGTTCTGTTCCCCAGTTAATCAAGGAACCCAGCCAGTTCATAAAGGAAGAAATCGGTGGTCCGACAAACAAACCAACAACAGCACCAACACCAATGCAGATCAATGGTGTCAGGATAATATCGAGTTTCGTTCTTCCTGTAACTAAAATTCCAATCTCAATTGCCACATAAGCTGCCACGAAAGCTCCCAGTGGTTCACCCGGTCCGACTAATACAATATTCCCATCTACAAGCACCTGACCTGCCAGAATCTTCCCCGCGAATGCTCCGATCATACCTACAACAGCTGCACAAACTGTAACAAGCTGCTGAGCCTCCAGCTTCCTTGCTACTCCGACACCAATACCTGCTCCTGTAAGTGCTGCTGCAACTTTCCCGATCAGATAAATTAAATCCCCATAATTTCCTCCAACAAACATTCCGATCTGCTGAATGATTGTTCCTATGATCAATGTTGCAAACAAGCCCTGCGCCATTCCGCTGAGTCCGTCAATAAATATTCTCTTCATCGCTCTTCTAGTCCTCCTTATACAGGACGCCCCATTCCTGTCCTTCCTTCTTCCGGGTATCCCTCTTCAACGCATTGCCTTCCTCATCACAAAGCTCCGGAATCTGATCTACGGTATCCATCCGGTAGTCTGTCAGAAGCCAGCTTACAATATTCACATTATCCTTTCGTCCAATCACCATCTCCGGCACAAGCACAGAGAGCATCTGCTCCAGGAAATCAATTTCCACCTGGTTCTCTTTCGAATAAAGCAGTACATTTTTGTAAATCATAAGATAAACACCTTTGCACTGTTCTTCTTCAATATCCATATAAACGGACTGGAATTTCTGTTCAAATCCAAATTCATCAATCAGATGAAAGATTGCCTGTCCATAACTGTCTTCTTCCAGATAACTTCCCAGTATTTCTCTGTCTGTCTCTGTACATTCTCTAATCATAACTGCTCTCCAATCATTCTATCAATTACTATATTGCTGTTACCATTACCGTGTTACTGTTCACACGATGTGCAAACAGTAACATTACCGTTCCACTATACCAAAAAGTCTCTAAAAAAGAAATGACTTTTTGTTTTTCTTATGTTAGGATACAAGAGACAGGTATTTTCAGAAGATCAGATGGTTTCTTCTGCTGCCGGAAAGGAGTCTCTTATGTTTCGTTTATGGGGAAAAGAATTTAAAGACAACCGCATGCTTTGCGATACTGTTATCTGCGATGAGACAGACGACACACGTACACACAAGATTTTTCATGCACTTGATGAGATTTGTTATGAATTTGATCTAAGTAAGCCACTCTGGCTCGACTCAACAATTGCTGAATTCAAACGACATGCTAAAGCAAGATTTTATCAAGACAACTTTGTCGATGAGATTGATTTTGATTATCTTGAAATACAGATTATAGAAGAATAGTCGTAGATATCTTTGATTGTTTTTTGCATTTTATTTTTGTATTTATTAAATGCTGTTAAAATTTTTTAAAAAATTTTAAAAAATAGTGTTGACATTTTACGAACATCGTTATATAATCTTTTATGTTGTGAGCGACACAGCAGAACAACATAATAAGATGTGCGATTAGCTCAGCTGGATAGAGCGTCTGACTACGGATCAGAAGGCCGGGAGTTCGAATCTTCTATCGCACGCTATAGAGACTGTAAGGAAAATTTCCTTACAGTCTTTTTGTATCTTTGGAAAATCTAACTTCAAAAGATTCTCTCCGCACACACGCCCAACAATTTGCCCAAAATCAAGCAAAGGCGGTGCCGGATTCAAGTTCACATATAAGCAAACTCAAATTTGCACCGCCTGACCTGATTCAAAACTACATTATAACTATTCCAACAACACTCTATTTTGAAAATCTCTCTGCCTGCGCCTCAATCAGTGCCTTGTCATCAAAATAATTGATCTTCATAGCATCTTTTACTTCTTTCAATGTCTGTGCTGCAACAGCCTCTGCCTTCTCGCTTCCCTTTTTAAGAATCTCGTAGATTGCAGGAATGTCTTTCTGAAGTTCTTTTCTTCTGTTGCGGATTGGCTCCAGTTCTGCCTGAAGAACATTGTTCAGGAATCTCTTCACTTTCATATCTCCAAGTCCGCCTCTCTGATAATGTGCTTTCAGCTCATCCAGATTCTGATATTCCGGCAGGAATTCCGCAAAATACTCTGGTTTACAGAATGCATCCAGATATGTGAATACAGTATTTCCTTCCAGACTTCCCGGATCTTCCACACGGATATGATTCGGATCAGTAAACATGCTGAATACTTCTTCTTAATATCTTCAGATTCCTCTGACAGATAAATACAGTTACCCAGAGACTTACTCATCTTCGCCTTACCGTCAATTCCCGGGAGACGAAGGCATGCTTCATTCTCCGGAAGAAGAATCTTCGGATCGATCAGTGTATCTCCATAAACGGAATTAAATTTATGTACAATCTCCTTTGTCTGCTCAAGCATCGGGAGCTGATCTTCTCCTACCGGTACAACAGTAGCCTTGAATGCTGTAATATCTGCTGCCTGGCTGATCGGATATGTGAAGAATCCAACCGGGATACTTGCCTCAAAGTTTCTCATCTTGATCTCATTCTTTACAGTAGGATTTCTCTGCAGTCTTGAGACTGTCACAAGATTCATGTAATAGAATGATAACTCTGTCAGTTCCGGTACCTGTGACTGGATAAACAGAGTAGACTTCTCCGGATCCAATCCACAAGCCATGTAGTCTAATGCTACTTCGATAATATTCTGACGTACCTTTTCCGGGTTATCAGCATTATCCGTCAATGCCTGTGCATCTGCGATCATAATAAAAATGTCATCAAAATCTCCTGTATTCTGTAATTCAACACGGCGACGCAGGGAACCCACATAATGTCCTACGTGTAATCTTCCTGTTGGTCTGTCACCAGTAAGCATAACCTTCTTCATGCTCTAGTCCTCCTAAATCTCATGTAATACTTTATTCGTAACTGTCAGGCTAATCTTCCCACAGTAATTCACTGGCTTTTATTATAGCATTTCCCCAGATGCTTTTCTATAGAAACTTCTGTATATTCGGAAAGTTAAAAAGTGCCCCTGACTCATCAGCCAAAAGCACTTCCTATAATTCTTTTTCTAACTCTTACTTATTCTGAAATACCGGACGCTTTGAATATCCCGGAACTTTCTTCGTCTCTTCTGCATATACCCACTGATACAACAGATAAGCCATAATAAATGCTCCTGTCACATCAAGTACGGAATGCTGCTTCAAGAACATGGTCGCCATTATGATCAACGCTCCAAGCACATATGCTCCGATACAAACAGCTTTGTGTTTCTTAAGTGCCTGACTCTTACGGATTGCAATACATGCGCACAGAGTATTAAACACATGAAGACTTGGAAATACATTCGTACACGTATCTGTCCGATACAGCATCCGAACTGCATCTACAAAAATGTTATCCCGTTCAAACACAACCGGTCGCAAATCCTGACCATTCGGAAAGACGGAACAAATAATAAGGAAAATTGTCATTCCTGCAAACGAAATCTTCGCCAGTTTGTAAAATCCCTGTACATCTGTAAAGAAAAAGTATAAAAATGTAGCTGCGATAAATACAAACCATAACATATACGGTACAATAAAATATTCAATAAAAGGAATTTCTTCATCTAATGCGGTCTGCACCACATGATAATTCATCGTCACATGTTTCTCAAGAAACCAAAACCACGGCATATAGATTAACGCATATAAAAACACCCATGCATGCTTATATCTTTTCATTGTCTCTATGAACTTTGTCTTCCATTTCATATCTGACACTCCTCCGCTTTTCATCAAACCGATACAGCACTTGCTACTTCTACGCTATTCTCATTTAACGTTCTTTTTTGATAGGCTCGATTATAGCACTTTTAAAACACAACCTCAACCGACTTCATAAGTTTTTAACATTTCTTTTCTTTTTCCTATGAATTATCAACATCTGTCTCTTCTTTAACTCATCTCAAAAATATACATATCAAAGCTTCTTCTTGCCGCCTTAACATCTTTTTCTCCATGTAGTGTCCATGCCGCTGCCGGCGTTTAAAGAGAACCCTGTTCAGCCATAATCCCGGATTCTTTCTGTCCGACCATCGGTAAGAAATAAAATCCGGTCTGCACATACAGTTACTCAAAAGATATTTACACAAAATCTCAAGAGATAATGCGTTGTTCTGTCGTTTTTCGTCAGATTCTCAGATAATTGTCCTCTTGGGATTTCATTCCGATGCTTCTTCATCCAGCGAAGTACCAGGCTGTTAAAGGATTGGATCATGTATTCGCCATGATATTTTCGCAATTCTTCATCCAATTTTCTGCAAATCTTTGTATCTGTGTTAGGAAGTTTCACCTCGATCAGAAGTGGCACCTTTCCATCTACCAGCTGCAGTACTTCTGACAATAGTGGAATCCTCTCTTTTGTCTCCGCAAGTCTGTACTTCTGCATCTCTTCATATGAAGTATCTTCCACTCTGCCCCGTCTTCCACAGATTCTTTCAAATGTATCATCATGAAAAACCACCAACTGTCCATCCTTTGTCAGATGAACATCCAGTTCTATTCCATCTCCGGCTTCGATTGCCGCACGAAACGCCGGAAATGAATTTTCCGGAATCCCACGCTTCTTATCATGAAGTCCTCTATGCGCCCACTTTACGCCAAGAAACGGATGCACTCTTTTTCTGCCAGACAGTCTTGGCGCCAGCAGAAAGATTAAAAAAGCCAGCAGTCCTATTACCATACATAATATAACCACTAAAACAATCCCTACATGCATCCTGTTTCATCTCCTTTCTTCTATTCAACGATCACATTAAGTTTTTCTTTTTCCAGTGAGACTTCTATCTCTTTTGATAAAAAGGAAGGTTCTCCATCTGTATGTAACGGCAGTGCACGATCTGTTACTACTTTTGCACTGCGACATTTCAATGTCGTCACACCTTTAAATCTTGTATGCTTTCCTGAAAAAGCGGTTGGAAGCAAACACAAAATTTAAACTTTGACAGATTTGCCACAACCATAATATCAAGAAATCCATCACTTCCAGAAGCCTCGGGACAGAATTTGAATCCACCACCCTCGTATGGAAGATTCATAAATGCTGCAAAATAAGTCTTTTCAAACACTTTCGTGCTTCCATCATCATGTCATTTCAAGCTTACTGGCCGATCCTTTATAATACGATCCATTGCCACAACCGCATAACTCAGCTTTCCAATTTTCAGAAGATTTAACACACGTTCCATTCGAAACGCATACTTCATGACAGACAGCAGCATCAAATCCAATCCCTGCACTTACTGCAAATCTTCTTCCTTTCCCTCCCCTTTTTAGCACACCGATATCCATCTTTTCAACCTTTTTGGGTGAAAGAATTGTGTCCAATGCTTCAAAAGGATCTCCCGGAATTCCTGTTCCTCTTGCAAAATCATTACTTGACCCGATCGAATATATCCCAACGTCACCTTCTCCAATGATTTAATTCCGCTTAATACTTCATTGAGTGTACCGTCGCCTCCAAGAACAACAAACATGTGCTCCTGACCATCTTCCGTAATCTCTGATGCGATCTTTCCTGCATCCTTTTTCTTTGTTGTCAGATGAATCTGATAATCGATTCTTTTTCTGCACAACTCAGGTTCCAGCTGTTTCCACAGCATCTCGCCAAGCCCTGAACGAGCCCGCGGATTCACAATAAAGTGATAAATCATCAACTTCCTCCAGTGTACTGTCCAGATATCGCCTTAGAGAACGACTCATGTTGCCTTCGAAATCAGCATTTCCCTCTCTCAGACACCATTCAAATACATTTCCGATCACGATCATCCGGATATCTGTTGTAAATTCGTCAATACTTTCTCTAACGTTAATAATCCCATCCTTCGCAGCCTGCTCTACATAAGCCTGTACTGTCACGATCGGATATGGACGTTCTGTTCTTATCGCCGGATTCAATGCCTGATTCTTTGTATCATAATACCCTGCCATAAATTCTACACCAAGCTCACGGCAATAAGCTACATAATTCAAATAAACACGGACAATTCCGTCCTTTACATCTTCCAGACTTTTCGGTGTCTCCAGCAGATCCGGTCCCATCGTAGGCTGATCTTCTATATAATAAGACAGCAAATCATCTTTTGTCTTAAAATGATGATAGAACTTCCGTTCGACACACCTGCTTCTTCACAGATATTCTTGATCGACAATTTTTCATATCCACTCTTCCGAAGAATCTTCTTCGCTGCCTGAAAGATTTTTTCCTTTGTTTCCTGTGATTTTTTCTGCTGCTTCGATAATTCTGTTTTTGTACTCATTTCTGCTAAAACTCTCCCGTATGCATTTTAAACTATAAGAGATATTATAACATATTTCGCCTTTTTTTCAACAAAACAGAGTGGGCTCTATTTTTATTTTCAGCTACCACAATATTCTCATCCTCTTCATTTATAAATATGCAGAAAATGCACTCGGAATTGCATAGTTTTTCTCCAGGTCCTTCTTTCCTGCAAATATGATCTCAGGATTCTGAAATTCTTTTTCCAACTCATCCACCAAAATCTCATATCCGGTCATATGCCATTCCACATGACTGAAAATGTGCTTCGCCTTTGGCAGCTTCTTCACGCGCACCGGCGTAAGACCTGACTCTTTTGCATATTCTATAACTTCTCTTTGTGTCAAATGTCCCTCTACATTAGGAAATTCATACAATCCTGCAAGGAGTCCTTTTCCCGGTCTTTTGCGAATCGCAATTTCCTCATTATCACAGAATCTTAGAATCGTTCTTTTCTCGATCCTTCGCTCTTTCGCCTTTTTCTTGACCGGATAGTCCATCTGACATTCATCCTGATATGCAAGACAAAATTCCCTTATCGGACAGCTCTCACACTTTGGTTCTCCATTCGGCAGACAGACGATTGCCCCAAGTTCGATCAATCCTTGATTAAATCTCCCGGTGCCTCTGCCGGAATCACCTGTTCAAGCATACGTTCTATCTTTGTCCTTGTACTTGCTTTCATAATGTCATCACTGTCTTCCAGAAGCCTTGTAACCACACGAAAGACATTGCCATCTACCGCTGGTTTCTGCTGATGATAAACAAACGAGCTGATCGCACCGGCTGTATAACTGCCAATTCCCTTCAACTTTTTTATCTCTTCAAATGTATCCGGGAATACACCATTATATTCTTCCATCACCTGTTGTGCTGCTGCCTTTAATTCCTCGCCCTGTTGTAGTAGCCAAGTCCTTCCCACAGCTTAAGCAGTCTGTCTTCCGGCACTTCAGCCAACGCTTTGATATCCGGCAGTTCTTCCAGGAATCGTGTGTAATAAGATTTAACAGCTTCCACTCTCGTCTGCTGCAGCATAATCTCTGAAATCCAGACCCGATACGCATTCACATGCTTCCGCCATGGAAGATCTCTCTGATTCTCCCGAAACCATTCGACAAGAGGTTCTACCATATCATGTAATCTCTCACATTCCCCAAATTCTACTTTGCAATTTTCCTTTTCATTACATTTCATTCAATACGATTTCCTTATATATAAAAATATCTGTTTAATATTGTAACACAATACCAAACAGATATTCTATAGATAAAATATTTTTCTTTTAAAGAATCTTTGAAAGGAACTCTTGAAGTCTTGGATCTTTCGGATGTTCAAAGAATTCTGCCGGGGCAGCTTCTTCCTTAATCTGACCGTCATCAATGAAAAGAACTCTTGAAGCAACCTCACGGGCGAATCCCATCTCATGAGTAACAACAACCATTGTCATTCCCTCTTTTGCCAGATCTTTCATCAGCTCAAGAACTTCCCCTACCATTTCCGGATCAAGTGCTGAAGTTGGCTCATCAAAAAGAATCACGTCAGGATTCATAGCCATGGAACGGATAATCGCAACACGCTGTTTCTGTCCACCGGAAAGTGTAGACGGATACACATCCGCTTTGTCTTCCAGGCCGATTCTCTTCAAAAGAGCCATTGCCTGCTCTTTTACTTCTTTCTTAATCTGATCCTTTGTCTCAGTGATTGGAATTAACTCTTCCTTCTTGTCACTTCCACGGAACAGATTTTTAAATTTGATCATACGGTTCTTTTTCTTCGCCTTGTCGATGTCCTTACATCTTAAATAAGCAGGTGCCATCATGACATTCTGAAGAACCGTTTTATTATTATAAAGATTAAAATGCTGGAAAACCATTCCCATATGACGGCGGTGTACATTAATATCAACCTTCATATCTGCGATATCAACACCATTGAAAATAATACTTCCGCCTGTCGGGTCTCCATACAGTTCAGGCATCGCAGAAATGTACTTTTACCGGAGCCGGATGGTCCGAGCACCGCAACGATATCGCCTTTATTGATCGTAACATTGATTCCCTTCAGAATCTCTTTGTCCCCAAAGCTTTTTTGCAGATTAATTACGTCTATCACTCTTCTTCAGGCTCCTTTCTAATAATTTAACAAGTAATGTGATCACAAGCACAAGTGCAATGTAAATCAACGCCATAACAAGATATGGCACCATGAATTCGTAGCTGTTACTTCCGATAAAGTTGAAGGCAACATAAAGATCTGCTGCACCGACAAAACTTACTACTGAAGTTTCCTTAATCAAGGAAATAAACTCATTTCCAAGTGTTGGAAGAATATTCTTAACCGCCTGCGGAATCACAATCTTCATCATACTTGTTCCAAAGCTGAGTCCAACCGCTCTTCCGGCTTCCATCTGTCCCTGGTCAACAGACTGAATTCCACTTCGCATAATTTCAGAAATGTATGCACCACTATTCAAACCAAATACAACCATAGAAACCTGCACTCCGGTAATCTTTACTCCAAAGATCGGAAGGAGTACATAGTAAAAAATAAGGAGCTGAACTACGATAGGAGTTCCTCTGAATAATGCAACGTAAAAGCTGCAAATATGATTCAATACTCTCGGAAGAGTTTTATATTTCGGAATCACACGGACTGTAGCGATCAAAGTACCGATCACAATACCGATGATCAGACCGGTGATTGCGATCAAAAGAGTGTTCTGCAGACCTTGAACTACTTTCACATAGCCATTCTGATTCAGAAATATATCAATAAATTTGTCTACTTCTGACTAAAATTACCCATTTGTTTCCTTTCCCCAAAAAGAGGAAAATGCATGCATTATCTTCTGCCTGTATTTTCCTCGTAAATAAATTCTGTTATTTTAGCTGCTGTCTACGAATCTTCGCGAACATTTACTGTACTGCGTTGATTGCTGTTGTGATCGCTGCTGCCGGTGCTGCATCAATGATTACATACTGAATGTTTCCGTTGAGCATATCCTGAACTGCAAGAGATCCACTCTTGTATGTTACACATTTTGCAGGAAGTCCCGGGAATCCCCAATCTTCGCTTCCTTCAATGTAGTACTGACCTGTTGTTCCCTGCTGAACACCAATCTGGTCAGATGATTTTGTCTCAGCAAGCTTAGCTGCAACGTCATCTGCTGTCTTGCAGTCGTCGAATGTTGTAACGTTGCTTGGAACGATTAGACGCTGAGATGCTGAGTAGTAAGAATCTGTAAATGTAACATATCCTTCTCTCTCTTCATTAATTGTAAGTCCTGCCATAGCGATATCACATTTCTGCTGACTTACTGACAGACAAACCGCATCGAAATCCATGTTCTGGATTACAAGCTCTTTACCAAGTTCATCCGCAAGAAGCTGTGCGATCTCCATGTCGATTCCGTAATAATCATCACCTTTTGTATACTCGAATGGCTCGAATGCTGCATTTGTAGCTACAACCAACTGATCCTTAGATGTATCAAGTGTTGCTGATTTTACTGCTTCCGGCTCTCCGTCTGAGAAATACTTTTTGCAGATCTCATCAAGTGTTCCATCTGATTTAATCTTTGCAATGAATTCATTTGTCTTCTCAAGAAGCTCCGGCTGATTCTTGTCCACACCAAATGCATATTCTTCATTTGTAAGGTCAATATCAATTACCTTAGCTGTTACTGTCTCTCCTTTACTTCCGCATCCTGCCAGCATGCTGACTGCCAGTGCTGCAGTGAGGAATACTGATAAAAACTTCTTCATATTAAGACCCTCCTGTTTTATCTTGTTTTGCATAAAAATTCATAACATGTTTATAATTATAACATGCTTTTTATAAAATGCAAGAGGTAATTATGCACTATTTCTTGCACAAATACAAAATTTTACTGTTCACAATACACTGTGAACAGTAAAGAAAAGCTATAATATGCATATTATTTGAATAAAGCCTGAATACCAAAGAATAAAAATACAATAATACCAAGTACGATTCTGTAATATCCAAATGCTTTGAAGTCATGGTTCTTGATATATTTCATCAGGAACTTGATCGCTATAACAGATACTGCAAAGGATACGATCATTCCAAGAAGAAGCAGGAATACCTGCATTGGGGTAAATGCCAAACCGAATTTAAACAACTTCAGTGCAACTTGCTCCGAACATAACCGGAATTGCCAGGAAGAATGTAAATTCTGCTGCCACACCTCTTGAAACCCCAAGTGCCAGTGCTCCTACGATTGTTGCTCCGGTATCTGGATGTCCCAGGGATCATCGCCATCATTTGGAAGACATCCGATCAGAAGAACTGTCTTCACAGAAAGCTGGGAGAGTTCTTTTTACTTTCGGTTCTCTTGTCTCATTACGTTTTTCAATTATAATGAATAAAATACCATAAACGATCAGCATCAATGCAACAACATATGCATTACTCAGTTTTGATTCAATCAGTCGTTCAGCAACACTCCTCCGATCAGTGCCGGAATTGTTCTGATCACTACTTTAATCCATAACTGAATTGTCATCTTCTTTTGTTTCTCCGTCTTCGTCGGTGAAAATGGATTCAGCTTATGGAAATAAATTACTACGACCGCCATAATAGATCCGAACTGGATCACCACATTGAACATGTTCGTAAATGCCTCGCTCTGTTTCAGCTGAATAAGCTGTTCCACCAGAATCAAATGACCTGTGCTACTGATTGGAAGCACTCTGTGATTCCTTGCACAATTCCTAAAATGATAACCTTTAATACCTCTAACATAATTCCCCTCCTCGTTTCAGAACAAACTTCTCGATAGCCTTTGCGGCTCCCTCATCATTATTGCTCTCTGTAATATAATCAGCTACAGCTTTGACCTTTTCTTCGGCATTCGCCATGGCAACCCCAAATCCAACTTCTTTGAGCATTGCGATATCATTATCGCCATCCCCACACGCCATGATCTCTTCCCGCCTGATTCCAAGCATCTTACCAAGATTCACAAGTCCGGTTCCTTTATTCACACCAACTGCATTGATTTCTATATTATATTGAAGAGAGCCAACCAGTTCAAAGACGCCTTCTCGCTCCAGCTCTTTCCACGCCTCTTCTCTCTCTTCCATATCTGCAAACAACATCTGTACTTTGTCGAGATCCCCTTCTTTTTCATCCAGCAGATCTTCCAGTCTGTCTACCGCTATTCGTGTTCTCAGAAATAATCCCACATGTTCGGATTCTTATGATACTTTCTCACCTGCGCGATCTCATCTTTTTGAGCATATCCCTGCCCATCAAAATAAACTTCCAACAGAGTATCATATTTTCTTCCGATTGCAATTGCTTTTTTTGCTGCTTCTTTGGATAACAGATGTTCTTCCAGTACCTTTCCGGTTCTCGTCTCAATAATCCTTGCCCCATTAGCAGTCAGTGCATAATCCATCCCCGGAAGCTCACGTAATTCCTCTGGAACTCCTGTCCATGGTCTTCCGGTTGCAACAAGAACAACTGTACCATTCTTCAGCGCCTCTTTGATCACATTCTTCGTATAAGGAAGAAGTTCTTTCTTATCTGTAAGAAGTGTTCCATCGAGATCTAATCCAACAATCTTAATTTCCTTTTTTCCATACTTTTTCCTTATCTTCTGTATTTTCTATCCGTCAATTGTTACAAAAAGCAACATCTTTTTAATCTTTTCGTAAAACAATCATAAAATATTCCGTGCCAATTTGATTAATTCTCTGTTTTATAGTATAATAGGTTTTCGACAACTATGCAATGTCATTTAAAGAAAGGATATTGAGATTATGGCATTTTACAAAAAAAGCAAGTTACATACGGGCACTGCGCTCATTTGTTCCCTTGCAATTGTATTTTCTGCACTTCCAGTCTATGCTACAGACACGATAGACAATCTGCAAAACCAGACCTCTGCCCTTGAGAACGAATTAAAAGGCATCAACCAGGATATCCTCACCTTGAGCGAGAAGATATCTGATACTGAAATGCAGGTTGAGATCCTCAACAGTGATATAGACAAAACACAGGATGATCTTGAGAAAGCGCAGAAAAATGAAGATCAGCAGTATGAAGATATGAAAAGCCGTATCAAATATATGTACGAGCACGGAAGTGCTACAATGCTCGAGATGCTTTTCTCAGCAGAAAATATGTCAGATTTTCTAAACAAAGCTGATTTTATTAGTAAAATTTAAGTAACTACGAACCGCAAAGCGCTGAACAATCTGAAAGATGTTCACCAGCAGATTGCTGATCAGAAAGCAGACCTGGAAGCACAACAGGATTCCATGAAAGATTTACAGAACCAATTGCAGACACAGCAGACACAATTACAGGCAAAAGCTGCTGCAACTTCTACTAATTTGAATGAGGTGAATGCAAAACTACAGAAAGCCAAAGAAGAAGAGGCAGCTCGTCAGGCAGAAGAAGCCAGGAAACAGGCGGAAGCTGCTGCGAAAGCTGAAGCTGCTGCAAAAGCTGAGGCTGCTGCCAGCACGAACAAAACGAATACTTCCAGTTCCTCTGGGAACTCCGGTAATTCAGGTTCCTCATCCTCCGGAAGTTCAAGTTCTTCTGGTGGCTCCAATAGTTCCGGATCTGCCATTGCGTCTGATGACCTTACACTTCTTGCAGCAATTCTGCAATGTGAGGCCCACTATGATTACGATTCTATGCTTGCAGTTGCTACAGTCATTATGAATCGTGTATATAGCAGCCGCTTTCCGAATTCTATTCATGATGTCATCTATGCCAAAGGACAGTTTGCTCCTGTATGGACAGGTTCCTTAGACCGTGTATTAAAGCAAGGTCCACGAAGTCTTTCTATCCAGGTTGCACAGGATGCGATCAACGGAGCTCGTCTTGCCTCTGTAGCCGACTGTTATTACTTCCTGTACGCACCATCGACAACCAGAACCGGTGTCGTAATTGGCGATAACGTTTTCTTTACGAGTTGGTAAATAATAAAAAGACTAAGAAGCACCGGAAGATTTCATTTTGATCTTCCAGTGCTTCTTTTTTAGAAACAACTCTATTTTCTACTGATAATCAACAACATCAATCCATCTCATCAGGAAATCTTTCTCAAGTTCATTTTCTTTAGACAACTGTGCTGCTGCAACAATCGGAAGCCACTGCTGCACATACTGCATTGCTGTATCGCTCTTCTTGCAGAACAGTTTTAAGTAAAGGTCTGCTACTTCTGATCCTTCAGTGCAAAGAGAAGATATGTCATTGCTGCATCTGCACTTGCATTTCCCTGTGTTGCATGAGCCAGTCAACCACTGTCATCTTTCCATTCTTCCTACGATCACATTACTCGGATTAAAGTCTCCATGGCATACTTATTTATGCTTTGGCATTACTCTCAAGTCTTGTCATAAGCTCATAACGTGTAGTCGCATCAAGATCTTTCAATCCATTGATCTGACGAGCTAATTTATCTTTCATTCCTTTCAGAAGCGGTGATTTCTTACTCTGAACCTGTAACTGGAGATCAACAAAGTCTTCCATATATTTTTCCAGATTCTTCCTATCAGATTCCATCATATCCTCAAGTGTCTTACCTGCTTTGTACTCGATCGCAATTGCCCACTTTCCATCAATCTGAGTTACTTCTTTTACCTTCGGAATGTCCAAACCTGTCTCTTCTACTCTTGCAGTATTCAGAGCCTCATTAAATACATCTGACTTCGGATGTCCTTCATTAAAAACCTTCACAATGTAGTCATCACATTTGTAAACTGATTTGTAAGCACGTTTCACGATGAGATTTTTTTCTTCTAACTTCATAATATAGACCTCCTTATATCTTGAACACACCTGCTTGTCTGCTCTTATTTTATCTCAGCTCTGCGGGGCTGTTCCTCTTGCCTTACGGCTCTTACTTTGTTTTGATGATGTCATTATATCTCACAATTTTTAAAATAAAACCCCTTCAGCGCAAGTTTGTGCAGTTTTTAACAAGTTTTTTCACCAGCTATATATTGTCTATTTCTTAACAATTACAGACTCTGGCTCGTTGCTCGCGTATACTTGGAAAACTCAAAAACTCTATTTTCCAAGTTATCGCGGCAGTCGCCAAGGTCTCGTGCAAGCACAGACTTTGGCTCGTTGCTCGCGTAAATAAAAAGGAAAGCCCTAGTTTACCGATTCTTCAGAAACTATGACTTTCCTCTGTGTTCTTAAGTATATAAGAAAACCCGCCCATGGCACGTTCTCCGTATTACTTAATATTATAGTGGACCTGGCGGGAGTTGAACCCGCGTCCGAAAGCCCATCCATTCGAGCATCTCCCATCACAGTCATTATATTAACATTCCCTCCATGCGGCACCTAATGACAGGTTCCTCACTTTAGTAGCTTCATAAGTTCTTCCATCTCCTCAAAGCTTTGGAAACGAAGTGCTCCGCCTGTTTGAAGCCGGTGACCCGGACAGCGGATGATCCGGGGCCGACTGCGGCCTAATTAGGCTGCGTACGCTAATTCTGTATTGTCTGCGTTTATATTTAAGTGGAACTTTTAACGTAGTGTCCCGCTACGGATGGCTTCTCCAACTTCCAGACCCCCGTCGAAACCAGTACAAGCCCTAAATCTAAATGCTTTCTTCTGTCTGCAGACTGTCTTTACGTAAATTTAATTATAATCTCAAGTTGTTTTATTTGTCAAGCCTCTTATGTAATCTAAAAAACAAATATAAAAATCATCTAAAAAGAGACGTACATGAAATTATATCATATACATCTCTTTTCGCTGCAAACCAGTATAATACCGTAAACATTCTCCTTACTCTACATCCTTCAATGCTTCGTAATCTTCCTCACCGGTACGAACTTTCACAACTTTCTGTACATTGTAAACAAAGATCTTTCCATCTCCGACATGCCCAGTGTAAAGTGTTCTCTTCACAGTGTCAATCACCTTCTCTACTGAAATGCTTCCGACGATAACTTCTACCTTAACCTTTGGAAGTACCGTTACATCCATCTCAACTCCACGGTATTTCTCACCTGCACCTTTCTGAACTCCACATCCCATAACCTGGGTGACGGTCATACCTGTTACACCAAGATCATTAAGGCTGTCTTCAGTTTCTCATATCTTGAAAGTTTTGCAATGATGACTACTTTATGTATACCTGTTGACGGATCTACAGGTGTGGTTACTTTGACAGATGCTGCTCGCTGTACATCTGACGCTTCATCATAATCATTTTCACCAAGCTCTGTATTTTCATTGACACTCATACTTCCTTCTGTGATATCCATCAAGCTGAATCCTGCATATGCAGATGCAAGACCATGCTCTTTTGAATCCAGACCAACAATTTCTTCTTCTTCTGATACCCTCAGTCCAACGGTTTTATCAATTATTTTGAATACAATTGTCATAGTCACAATTGTCCATGCCATAACACTTACAACACCAAGAAGCTGTAATCCAAGCTGATGGAACCCTCCACCGTAGAACAGACCTTTGAGTGTACATTCCGGTGCTGTCTTTGTTGCAAAAAGACCAACTGCGATTGTTCCCCAGATACCGTTTAAACAGTGAACTGCAACTGCACCGACAGGATCGTCCACATGAGCTACATTATCACAGAACCATACTCCAAATACTACCAGCAGCCCTGCTACAACACCGATAATAACGGATCCTGCTGCATCTACAACATCACAAGGTGCTGTAATTGCTACCAGACCTGCAAGCGAAGCATTCAGACACATAGAAACGTCTGGTTTTCCATACTTGACCCATGTAAAGATCATACATACAACCGTTGCTACTGCAGGTGCGATCGTTTGTTGCCATAAAAATTGAAGCAAGCTGTGATCCGGTTGTTGCTGCCGCACCATTGAATCCATACCATCCAAACCAGAGAATGAAGCATCCAAGTGCACCGATTACAATATTATGTCCAGGAAATGCATGTACTTTTGTGACTTTTCCTTCTTTATTTCTTGTGAATTTACCAATTCTGGCACCTTCCATTGCAACTCCGATAAAAGCAGTTGTACCGCCTACCATATGGATCGCACATGATCCGGCAAAATCATGGAAGCCTAGACTTGCCAAAGCCATCCGCCTCCCCAAATCCAGTGTGCTTCGATTGGATATACAATAGCTGAAATAACAGCTGAATAAATACAATAAGATAAGAATTTTGTTCGTTCTGCCATTGCTCCGGATACGATTGTTGCCGTTGTTGCACAGAACACTAAGTTAAATACAAAATTAGACCAGTCAAAATTTGCATAATCTGTAAAAATTCCAAGTGTCGGAGTTCCGATAAATCCACCAAGTGCATCTTCACCAAGTAAAATTCCAAATCCAAGCGGGATAAATACACAAGTTCCGATACAGAAATCCATCAGATTCTTCATAATAATATTTCCTGCATTCTTCGCTCTGGTAAATCCTGTCTCTACCATCGCAAATCCTGCCTGCATGAAAAACACCAATGCTGCACCTATCAGAAACCAAATTCCAAATACCTGTGTGCCTACAGCATCCTGTATGGCTGATAATACTTCTTTCGTCATAATAGTTCCTCCTTCATCTTGTCAAAAAGAAAAAGCGCCTCGAAATATTATTTTCGAAGCGCCCTTGCTTTATGTCCCGTAGTTTAACGCTCAGAACTTTCTTTGTCAAGGAATTTTCTGATATTTTTCTGTTGTTATATATAATTTCGTTCAATTATCACAACCAGATTTTATTTTTCTCATATTTTTTCCACAATTTCACAGTCCAAGGATTTCTCCAAGCACTTCAATGATAATCTCATTGGTACAGGACTTACAAATCCCATCATATGTAAGGAAATCTCATCCTGTTTCTGGCTCTCTGTCAGTTCCGGATTGCTGTTTGTCTCATTAATGAGCTGTACCAAATGCGGAGTCAGCTCCTCATAAGTCTCCATTGTAGTCTGTGTGACAGATCTCTTAATTCTTCTTTCTTTGTCGGTACCATTTTGTCCTCTCCTGTCTGTATTCTATCTGAGTTTCATCTTGAAATCGCGTTCTGCTTCACGCTTCTGGTCTTTCTTTGCGATATCCTGACGTTTATCATATAATTTCTTACCTTTTGCCAGACCGATCTCTACTTTTACAAGTACTTCCTTTAAAATAGAACTTTTCAAAGGCACGATCGCCATTCCTTTTTCTTTTTGTTCTTACCGATCAGTTTGTTGATCTCTGATTTATGAAGAAGTAAT